>Ga0209541_10012967_pt1 | contig 12812 bp, 17 predicted proteins | sample RifCSPlowO2_01_FD_184027 | JGI IMG/M metagenome (GOLD analysis project Ga0209541, IMG submission 184027) | Groundwater microbial communities from Rifle, Colorado - Rifle CSP2_plank lowO2_0.1 (SPAdes) (version 2) | ecosystem: Environmental > Aquatic > Deep subsurface > Groundwater | place...
CGAATAAACTTTATGACAAGCATGATGTAATTCATACATAAATTTTAGAATAAGATAACTATATAGTTTTTACCCAGTCACAGCAGAGCTGTGGGGATTTCTTCTCAATTAAAATTGAAGTGTACAAACCTGTCTGCTACAGACTCTTCTAATTCTCTTTTTGAGGCCTTATCGCTAGGATTATAAGAAACCACCCCAAAGAAATTGTCTCCTGCTTTAATTTCTTTTCCGTCTCTTCTTCTAATAGATCGTCTATCGTCAAATAATGAGTTTAATCTTTTTTGTACTGATCCTGGCAGTAAATCGAATTCATCCCCATAAAATATTCCATTTTGTTCTGCGGCCGCTGAGGCTATACCATTATTCCAAACCGTTACCGTTGCTCCGTTACTCCCTGAAAGTTCTGGAGCACCAACAAGAGGAGACTCTGTCATAAAAGTGTCGCATGTCGTGTCAAATAATGGTCTTTGGACTATTTTAGGCAATGCTACAACAAGATTTGTCTTTCCTGTTCCTGGAGAACCTGAAAAAGCTACATGTTGCCCCAATTTGTAAGCTAAAATCATTCTCTGAACTTCATCAAGACCTTCAGGAGTAACTTGATTTGCTACATAATTAAGCTTAACTTTCATTTTGATATTTCTCCATTAATTTTTCTATTGCGAATTCTATAAGATGACTTCTATTTCTAAATGAACCAAATTTTGCATACTTTTCTATCTGATCTATCTTCTCTTCTTCAATACTTATGCTTATTTTCTTCTTCATGCTAAAAAGTGGTAAGAATTGCTCTTTTTAAATCTTTCTATTGTTACTACTTCTAGGTTACATTTTACAGTTGTGACAAGATATATAATTCTTTAAAAAGAGTAAAGTCAACGTTATTTTATGAACCATAAAACAATAGAAAGACCAGGATATTTTGGAAAGAAAAGGGATGAGGTACAAGCAAATTATGATTCTTTGTATGGAAAGAACAAATGGAAACTTTCTTGGAAGCTAGGTAGCTTAATACTTGATAGACCGGAAGCACTGCAAATATACGAAGATTCTTATTATGAATATTTTAAGGCAAACGAATCTGTTTTACACTGGCTTACCTCTAATTACGGTGATGTTTTTGACACGGCACCTTCCAATATTCATTCTAAATTTGATTACAATTTACAAGAAACTCCAAATAATCATTTACATGACATTGCAGTTAGAAGGGCTGTTCTTAGGAATGGAGTCTGCTTTAATGGCGATAAGAATAATATACTTGAAATCAGAGGCAAAAGAAATGATGGCTGGATTTTGAGCCCCTGCAACATTCCTTTTCATTTACCAAAATTAATTTATAGAGGACAAATAAAGGATTACGGAAACAAAGGAAACTGGTGGAGAAAACTTGGTATTGAAAACAGTGTGGAAGAATGGTATCAACAAAACAAGGTTTTACAGGTAATCAGTTAATTCTATTTGTTTACTTCCCAAAGAAAACAATCAAGAGGTTTTCCGTGAATTATTTTTTCTTTTTCCATTATACCTACTTTTCTGAAACCTAGTTTTTTAAGTAAATGATTTGATGCAGTATTATCTTTAAGCGCTTCTGCTGAAACTTTATTAAGTTTTAGTTTTTTGAAAGCTAACTGTAGAACTTCTTTGACTGCTTCTGAAGTGAATCCCTTACCTCTATATTCTTCACCTATCCAAAAACCTATTTTTGCTTTCTTGTCTTCTTTTTCTATATCATACAAATCGATAATACCTACTGCTTCCATGTTCGCTTTAGGTATTATACTAAATGGGACTACACCTCTTTCTTTTTTCTTTGACTCCTTAAGAAGCCAAATTATTATTTTTTTTGCTTTGGGAGTTGTAAATGGATATGAGATATACCATGTATAATAATACATATCTTTTTTATTTCCATTCTTTGCAAGAGAAATGGAATCACTTAATTTAGGAGTTCTAAGGATTAACCTAGATGTTTCTAGTTTCATAAATATATACTGTTTTTATTGCTTAATAATTTATTGTTTTACTTTCTTTTTAGAAATCAAAGGTAAGCTTCGTATTTAACGTATAATTTAATATGCCAATAACTACAGCAATAATTGTTCTTGAAGTAAGATAATGGATGCTTAAAATCTCAACAAATAAGTACATTGCAAATGAAACTATTATTGCTCCCAAAACTGCAAAACTCATAAAATAAATGTATCCTTTTGAAAAGGAAGTTTTTGTTCCCTTATACGTAAAACTTCTATTAAGCGTATAGTTAAAGGAAACTGCTATAATGAAGGATGCAACTGTTGCAGTTATGTAATGGTAGGAAAATCTTTCTACTAGAAAATATAATATTGAAATATCAATTAGGAACGCGAAGAAGCCTATTGTAGAATAAGACAAAAACTTCTTTTTATCCCTAAGTTTTTTGTATTTATTCATATATTAGAATAGTTATTTAGGTTTTAAAATCTGATTGTTAGCTAATGTTAGCCAGTAACGAAGGTTGACCGAAAGATTATAAGTTTAAAAAAAGTGTTGATACTATGGAAAATGAAAAGATAATAATAAGTAAATTGGATCTTTTAAAGAAAGAACTTGATTTCATAAAGGAGCATATATTAGATGTAACTTTAACTAGAGATGATAAAGATTCTTTGCACGAAGCTGAAGAAAATCTGAAAAAGGGTAAAACGAAGAGGCTATAAAATGTATTTTGTAGACCTTTCAATAAAGGCTCAAGATTTCTTAGATAAATTGGATAATGATATTAAAGACAGAATTGAGAAAAGATTAAAAAAACTTGGAAAATAATCCTGTTCCGAGTGACTCAAAATTTATTGGAAGATATAATGATGAAATGGTTTTTAGATATAGAATTGGAAAATTTAGGGTGCTTTATAAGGTTAAGGAAGCTCAAAAAATAGTTTTGATAACTAAGATTGATAAAAGAGATAGTGTTTATGATTGATTATTAATCAATTCTCGAACGTCTTAGAAGATTTGCATTAGTTACAACTGTGATTGATGAAAGAGCCATTGCTATTTCTGCTATGATTGGGTGAAGTAAGCCTGAAACAGCAAGTGGAATTGCGACTACATTATATGCAAAAGCCCAAAAAAGATTTTGTTTTATTTTTCTAAATGTCTTCTTGCTTAAGTTTATTGCCTGCACTACTCCTATTAAAGATCCTTTGGCAAGCACAATGTCTCCAGCTTCAATTGCTATATCTGTTCCAGTTCCCATCGCTATTCCTACGTTACTTTGTTTTAATGCTGGAGCATCGTTTATTCCATCACCTATGAATGCTACCATTCCTTCTCTTTGAAGTTCTTCAACTTTCTTTGCTTTATCTTCTGGAAGAACATTTGCGATTACTAAATCTATTCTAACTTGTTTAGCTATTGCTTTTGCTGTTGTTTCATTATCTCCTGTGATCATTACTGTTTTATATCCAGACTGCTTTAATTTTGAAATTGCCTCTAAAGAGTCTTCTTTTAGCGCATCGGCAACTGCTATAATTCCTATTATTTTTCTGTTTTCAGATACTATCATAGTTGTCTTACCTTCTGATTCGTAATTTACAATTGTAAATTCATATTTCCTTACATCTATCTTGTTTTCTTTCATCAGAGTTCTGTTTCCTATTATTATCTGTTTATTTCCAATCTTGCCTTGTAAGCCTCGCCCTCTAAGAATTTTAAAGTTCGATACAGATCTGTATTTTTTTAAGTCTGCTTTAGCAACTATTGCTCTTGATAGTGGATGTTCGCTTAATTTTTCTAAACTTCCTGCAATCTCTAAAAGATAACTTTCTTTTACGTTTATGGAATAAATATCTGTAACTTCTGGTTTCCCTTTTGTTATTGTTCCAGTTTTATCAAAAACAACTATTTTGACTTCTTTCATTGTTTGGATTGCCTCTCCTTTTCTTATTAATATTCCATTCTTTGCTCCAATTCCAGACCCTACCATTAATGCAATTGGTGTAGCAAGTCCTAAAGCACACGGACAAGCTATGACAAGAACAGAAATAGCTACTCCAAGAGATCTACTCAAATCTTGAGTAAATGCAAACCAATTTATGAAGACTAAAACTGTTAAAACCAAAATTATGGGAACAAATACACTTGTGATTTTATCTGCTAGTTTTTGAATTGGAACTTTTGTTCCTTGTGCTTCTTCTACAAGTTTTATTATGTGTGCTAGGAAAGTGTCTTTTCCAACTTTTGTTGCTTTAACATACAATATTCCATCTTGATTTATTGTAGCCCCAATTACTGTATCTTTCATATTCTTTTCAGAAGGCATACTTTCTCCTGTGACCATTGATTCATCAACAGAACTCTGACCTTTGAAAACAATTCCATCTACAGGTATTTTTCCCCCTGGTTTTACGATTATAATATCTCCAACTTTAACTTCAATTATATCAACTTCTATTTCTTTGTCATTTCTTAGAATGGTGGCTTTTTTTGCTCCCAGTTCTAATAATTTCCTTATTTCTTTAGAAGCTCTGCCTCTTGCTTTACTTTCTATATACTTTCCAGTTATGAAAATAGCCATTATCATTGCAGCCACGCCTGAATAATCTTGTACTATATCAAAAAGAGTAAGAAAACCAGTAATGTATGCAACTATTGTGCCTAAAGCGATTAAAGAATCCATACCAAAGTAAAATGAAATAAATCCTCTTAATCCTCCTCTAATTGTACTCCAACCAGTAAGAAATATGACTGGGAAGGCAAGCACCAATATAATTGCAGTCATTGTCATTTCATTGAAAAGCTCAATACTGAATAATCTTTCAGAAAACATTAAGAAAGCAATAGGAATAGCAAAAATCCAAGCCCAAACTAATTTTTTCTTCCAACTTTTAATTTCTATTTCTTCTATTGAAAGTTCTTCATTGTCCATTTTCATTCCATGATGATCTTCGTGATTCATTGTTAAAATTAATCTTTTTCTATAGAAACTGCTTTGTATCCTGTTCTTGAAACTGCTTTTTTCATGTCTTCATCAGTTACTTTATCTTCCGCTTCAACAATTGCTTTTCTTGTTAATAGAGAAACACTTACATCTTTAATTCCAGGAACTTTTTTTAAACTTCTTTCTATGTTTGAAGCGCAAGAAGCGCAATGCATTCCTTCAATTAATATTTTTTTCTTCATTTCTTATTGCCTCCTTTCATAGATTTTAATATGTGTATACAATTCCCAGACATATGCTTATCAATTAAGTTCATAAGCGGCTTTATTGTTTCCTCGTTTAACTTATAATATCGGTATTTGCCTTCTATTTCTACATTTACGAAGCCGCATTGCTTTAGTCTTGCTAAATCGTGGCTTACAGAAGTCTGATCCATCTTTAACTGAGTAATAATTTCAGAAACATTTTTCTTCCCTTTTCTAAGTAGATTAATAATCTTTAATCTAGACTCAGAAACAAGAGTTCCAAAGAAGATCTTATATGCTCCAAATACTTCTTCTTCTTCAAAGCCCTGTTTATGACACGAATCTAATATGTTTTCACTTATCATATGATTATTGCATACATATGACTATTTAAATCTTTCTTTAACCTTCTTCCTTTCTCAACTTTCTATAATTCTTCTTTGTTTTTTTATAGCTATTTTTTATTTTTCTATATCCGGTTTTTATTTTTTTTATACCTTTTTGCAATAAATACCCCAATAATTATAAGGACTATAGCAATTATTAACAATATTATTTGATATACAATTGGCATAGTTCCAGCATATGCGACTATAAATGCTAACGGAGCAAAGCCTATTAATGTTGCAACGCTGTATTTTTTTAAATCTATATTACTGAAAAGGCCTATAGCATAACTCAATATATCTGAAGGAATGGCTATTCTTAGAAATACAATTCCCCAGAATAAATTATAATTATTGGAGTGTTTTTCGAGTTTGTTCAACTTTTCTATTGGAACAAGTCTTTTAACAATTGGAACTCCAAACCTTCTAGCTATTAGAAAGCAAAAAATTGCACCTATTAACCACCCTATAACTGTTAAGAATCCGGCTATTTTCCAACCCCATAAATTTGAAGCAAGGGGAACCAAAGGAACTCCGCTAATAGGGGCAATTACAGATTCGACAATCAAAAGAAGAACGTATATAGTCATTCCTAAGACACTGCTACCAATTAGCCGTATGAAAATACTTAGATTTGTCGGAATATAGAATGATAAAAATATAAATAAAATAATAATTATAAATAGACTAATAATTGAATTAATTGTTTCTTTTTTCACTGAAACTATTAGAATTAGAAGAATAAAAATGCATTGTTTTTATTCCACTATCAATTTACCAAAGCCCATCCCCATACTGCATGCAAAAGAATAGGTACCTTTCTTGTCTGCTACAAATTCAACGTAATCATCTGGAGTTTTCAGATATTTTCTAACTCCAAAATCTTTTATAGTGAAATCTCTTAAACATCCATATATGCTTGAGTCAAGGCTTATTCTAACTGTTTCTCCTTCTTTGACTGTTATTGTGTTCGGATAATAATTATAATCCTTCATGCTTAAAGCAATTTCATTTACCTGACCATTTTTTAAAGTTCCTTCTTCATTGTTAATGACCTTTCCTGTTACGTTATTATTCCCGGAAAAGTAAAGAAACCCTCCGGCAATTAAGACAATTAAGGCTATTCCAAAGAGTAAAGTTGTATTTTTCATTTTAGTTTGAAATTTTTGTTTATTTATATAACTTGTGAAAGATTAAGGGTTAATTATTTTAAATTTCTTGGCAATTATTAGCCTCCGCATCCTCCACATCCCCCGCCAGATCCTCCGCAAGAGTGGCCTCCAGAAGATGCTTGTTCAACGAAGTTTGATTTTGAGCCATCATATTCCAAAATTGTGAAGACACCTTTATACATATTCATAGAACATACAATATTGAATGTTCCTGCTTTTTCAGCTTTAAATTCTATGACGTTATTGGTATTTGTTAATGTTTTTCTAATATTAAACGCAGAAATAACTATTGATTTTGAGCACCCTGGCATTTTTGACATGTCTGCTTCTATTCTTACTATATCTCCTCTTTTAAATTCCGAAGGAGTAATAATATACTTTCCATTTTCGACATACATTTTTACAATCTGAACATTGCCTGCGTTTTCTAATATGGAATTGCCAGTTACTAAATTACTTTCACCTTGGGATAAAAAAAGAAATCCGAACGAAAATAAAATTAGTACAATCCCTATTGTATATAACGTATTTTTCCTAACTTTCATGTAAATAACAAACTCCTTGGACCAAATACAACTATCCATGATGTGACTGATGTTAAAATAAAGCTAATTACCAGGGTAATAAAATGATCTTCTTCCATTTCTCTTTCATTTTCTTTTGTTTCTAAGAAAATCATATAATTTAAAGAAATTAATATAACTGCGCAAACTAGAAATATCAAGAGACTTGCAAGTTTAAGATTGTCATTAATAAGCATTACGGCAGTCATGGCTCCCATCCAACCGCCCATAAATCCAGCCATTATTCCTTCAAGAAAGCCCATAACTCCACAACACGAACCCGTCCATATTCCTAGTGTTACTCCGACGGTCATGCCAAAAACCCCTCCTATAAACATTCCATTAGTTGCTCCGACAAAATATCCTGATAAAAATCCTGCCATCATTCCAATAGTCATTCCGACCATCATTCCAGACATACAATTCATCCTTTTATATGCCCTAACTTGTCTAATAGTTGGAACAACTAAACCAAAACTTAAGATTGCAAAAAATAAAAAGAACCCATATTTTGGAATAAAATCGGATATGTATCTAAATTTGAAAAAATACAAAACCGCGAAGAGAGCAAAAGAGACTAAAAGAGAGTAAAAAACAGTCTTTATTAATTCTCCTTCAACTCTTGATCCGTTAAGTTCTTTAATAAATTCTTTGAAAGACATATTTGTTCTTAGAGAAATAAGTATATAAGCGCTTTTGTGAAACTAGTTTCAGTTTAATTTTGTTGAACCCTTGCTTTGTCAAGATTTCAAAAATCTTGTTTCATAAGGTTTTTAAGGGTAATTTTCTCTCCATTGACATGGAAAATAAGAATGTAGGTTATTTAGTAATTGGTCTAGCCATCATCATCATATTAATAATTCTCATATTCAATAGGGCATTGGTAGAAATTGTAAACACTTCATGTACTATGGTCGGACATGATAGTTGTCCTATGTTTCAAACAATTGAACAACAGACTTATTTATCCTTGACAATTGTGGGTATTTTAATAATTCTAGGCTTATTTCTCATATTTTCTAAACAAACTGAAAGAATAATAATTAGAAGAGTAAAGGACAAAAGGGATAATATAATTGAAAAAACGTTAGATTTATCGCAATTAAAACCAGAAGAAAAACAAATTCTAAAATTAGTTCAGGAAAACAAAGCTATCTTCCAATCAGATATAATAGATAAAACAGGATTTGGAAAAGCTAAGGTTACCAGAATAATAGATCGTTTAGAGGGCAATGGTCTAGTAGAAAGAAAAAGAAGGGGAATGACAAATGTCGTCGTCTTAAAAACTTAAAAAATAGATATCAAAGTCAAGCTATCTTTGCAACATAAGTAAATCCTTGCTTGAAAGTATTAATATCACATTCAACATGGTTATATCCCCAAGGGTTATAACTATAAATTGTGTTAGAAGTTGTATACAAAGAGGCATACGCATGATTTTGAACAACTCCACAAGCAGTAGAACTTTGTGTACCATATGTTGGCTCCAATTTGTTTGCAATATACTCCTGCGCATTCAAAAGACTAAAACTGCTAGGAAGGTAATTCCATGATGTTGTTTTTCCAAGAATTTGATTATTAACATCGTACATATTACCTCCAGAAATTCCATTGTATTCATTTCCTTGATCTTGTCCGCCATATTGCGTTGCAAAATAAACATAAGCTTTTTCCATTATAGCAACCCATATTCCATCTTTGACTTTCGCAAAAACTGGATTGCCTCCAGAAACATACAAGTCAGCATCAACTCTAATATAGGCAGGAACATAAATTCCTCCAGACGGTCTATAGTATCTAACAATATATGTTCCATCTCCAATATCTACAATCGCATTTCTAATTATCTCTGGAGTTTGAGGATTAATAGTATTAGACATAGAAGTTAAAGGCGCCAAAAAATAGCAATTTCCTATACTTCCTTGGGCAATATCAGTATATTTCATTCCATTCTTAAACAGGGAAGTTTCTGCAAAATTAGCTTTGTTCGTATGTAAGGTTCCCCAATAATCTTTTCCAATTGGATCTTTAAGATCCTGTCCAAGAGATTCCAAAGGAATGTAATCCGGGCTATTTACATCATTTGTCCAGGGCTGATAATAAAAGCTAATTATATTGACCTGTTTCTTTGAAGTTTCAGAACTACTAACGTCGAGAATTGAATCTGTTGAATCCATCCAAAAAGTATCGTCTTCGTTTCCTCCAATAATTTTTTGTGTGCCTGCACCAACTGTTATAAATATATCATTTCCTCCTTGTCCATTTAAAGTTAAAACCTCTCCAGAAACAACATTTCTTTTTTCAATGTCGTTTACAAAAATTTTTCTATCATGCACTTGGAATAAATCGCTTCCTTCAGTACCATAAACTACTGCATTCTGACAATCTTGACTACAAGTTAAAGAACTTTCTGCAACATAGACTCCTTGAATTAAATGGTAATCACAAATATTGTTTCCGCAAGATTCAGTTTTACACATTGGGTTACACCCATCCCCTTCAAATAAATTGCCATCGTCGCATTGCTCGCCTGATTGAATTATGCTGTCTCCACACTTCGGTGTTCCGCAATAATTTGTGCAGGAGTCTGTATTTATTTGATTGCCATCATCGCATTGTTCAATCCCTTCCTTAACGCCATCGCCACAGACACTGTTAAGATTTGCCAATTGTGCAATTTCCGTATCACTTAATACTCTGTTGTAAACTTTAATCTCATCTAACCTTCCATTTACAGTTCCTCTTGTTCCGGAATCAGAACCAATATACATCGCACTTCCAGAATCGTATGGATTTCCAGAAGCAGAAGCAGAGTTATTCAAAACTCCATTAACATATAATTTCAAGTTGCTTCCATCGTAAGTTCCAGCCAGGTGCACCCATTGATTTGTTATTACTCCAGCAGTTGAAGAAACACTTTGCGCAGCACATGAACCTCCTTCAGTTCTAAATCCAAAATAATATTTTCCATTGTTCTCAAGACATTCTGTTCCTCCATAGGAAAGTATGTAAGACCCCCATGCAGCTCCATTCTTTCCTCTGAAAATAAACAACTGTGTTCCAGGAGATGTTGAAGTCAAATAAGTCCATATACCAAATGAAAATTTATTAGTCGTTAAAGCTAAAGAATTATCACCTGTTACAGGAATAGAAATATAATCATTCACTCCATCAAAACTCAATATTTGTCCTTTTATGTTATCATTAGCAACAAGAACTCCATTTTGTCCTCCTGTTAAATCAGAGCCATCATTGCTATAAACTAGTTCTGCATCGCTTCCGCAACTTTGTGTTACCGAAGGTTTATTAATAGTAGTTCCACAGTTACGCGTATCTGTACAGGTTCTTACTTGTTGTTCGTTTGTACACTCCCCCCAACTTGTACACTGCCAATTTTCATTGCAAACTTCAATCAAGCATTGAGATGTACAACCATCCTCATTAGCAAAATTGCCATCGTCGCATTGCTCAATCCCTTCCTTAACACCATCGCCACAAACAGCATTTTTACATTGTGAAGTATCAAAACTGCAACCACTTCCACAAGTTAAATTTCCTTTGAGAAATCCGTGTGTTTGACAAGTCTTTCCATTTAAGTTATTTCCCTCACATTGCTCATTCCCATTTATAATTCCATCTCCGCAACTTTGCGTTGTAATACAATTTCCAAACCCTGTGCATTGTGCATTGCATGCTTGCACTCCTGAATATCCGTTTATTGTGCAACTTTGTGAATTTCCATCGCAAGATTCTCCTCCTTCTATAACATTATTTCCGCACACGCTGGGAACCGAAGTATAGAAAAAGACTGCCTTGGAAATAATTCTTTTGCTAATCGTAGATCCGGAATATAACAAAATCAAGCCAGCGCTGTCAGAATTTTCAAAGTACTCTACTTTAACAGAATGATATCCAATACTTAATGCAATTGGAGCGCTTGATTTCTCAACAAACGAATGAATTCCATCATGATCAATAATTAAATTTCCATCTAAATATAACTTAGAGCCATCATCAGATTTCAGATAAAAAATATAATTCCCAGAAGTACTTATATAAATATATCCAGTTTCCCTTAAAACAAAAGTATCTTTGAAATTAGCAGGCAATCCAGAAAAAGTATTTTTATTATTCCCATAATTAATAAGTGAATCTTTTCTCTGAACATCGGGTGTTTTTCCTGCCAAATTAGGAATAGAAGAAAGCGGAGTGGTATAATCAAAAAATTCCGCTCTTAATCCTGCAATATACGTTGGATCAGCACCAACCTCTTTAACATCATTCAACTCAATATCTGAACCTTCCACAACATTTCCAGTTAATTTATGAAATATATCCGTAAAAACAGACGCCGAAACAACACTTATAGCTAATATAAATACTGCTGCCAAAGACAGCGTTAGAAATGCCTGTTTTCCTGCTCCTTTTATTCCAGTTTTATTTTTCACCATTTATAATCAAAGCCTCTTTTCCGGTGCGTTGCAATCTTCCGCACAATTACATTCATTCTCTCCGTATTCGCATAATCCATTGCCACAACTAGTACATAAAGCAACTCCTGAAACAAAATTACATCCTTCCTGAGCAGAATCTATAACTCCAACTTGTTGCAATCCCTGGCAACAAACTTGTCCAGGCAACACAGGCAAAACCTCAGATTTCGGATAGCAACTTTCAGAATACTGTGCTTTCGGCAACAATCTTAAGTTATTATAAAACACATGTCTTGGAACTTCTTCTGTCCCGATATCAACAACCTTGCCCAATATATTAAATCTTAATCCTATAGCAACAAAAATAAGAACTAAAATTAAAAGAATAATACCAAACACCGCCTTCTTCATTGCTTTAACTATTAACCTTATTATTTAAATATTATGACCTCAGTTTGAAAAGATTTAAATAAACGGCATTACAAATATTAAAATGAGAAGAGGAATGTTCATATTGATTTTGTCTCTTTCTATAATCTTTGCAGTTTCTTTTTCTATTGCAGCTGAGTGTAATGATCACGCAGATAACGACGGCAATGGATATTGCGATTATATAAGTCAATCAGGATATTGCTATGATGGATCAATTCTAGGAGATCCAAATTGCCAGGACTTTAATTCTAAGGAAGGTGCTTCTTGTATTCCAAGCAAGGAAATTTGTGATGGTCTTGATAACGATTGTGATGGCTTTATTGATGAAGAAATAACTGAAACAAGATCATGCGGATTAAATACTGGAGAATGTTCTTATGGGATAGAAACAAGGTCTTGTTCATATGGTCAATTCGCTTCTTGGGGTAATTGTCAGAATGCGGTTCCTCCAAGTCAGGAAATTTGTGATGGTCTTGATAACGATTGTAATTCAATTGTCGATGATAATTGCCCAACTCAAAAAGCAGCAACCACTTCCACAGCAAGTCAGTCCAATCAACAAACTCAGTCTAATGAAAAAAACAAAGAATTGCCACTAGAAATAATACTTTCTAAGAATAAGACATTAGAACTATATCCTACCGAAGACAGCAAGACAAC
>Ga0209541_10012972_pt1 | contig 12809 bp, 12 predicted proteins | sample RifCSPlowO2_01_FD_184027 | JGI IMG/M metagenome (GOLD analysis project Ga0209541, IMG submission 184027) | Groundwater microbial communities from Rifle, Colorado - Rifle CSP2_plank lowO2_0.1 (SPAdes) (version 2) | ecosystem: Environmental > Aquatic > Deep subsurface > Groundwater | place...
CTGAATCGAATGCTAAAGAAGGGACTGTTTCGATGAGCGATTGATGGTAGATCTCTGTCGCACTAAAGTAATCACTAAGCCTGTCAAAGTCCGAACTTTCGAACGGTAGCAGGCAGTCGGGGACCCCAAGCTGTTCTCGAATACAATCGCAATCAAAAACATGAACAGCATAATCATAAACGCCTGGCTCTGCAAAGGTGGGAACTCCCTCAGAAAAATAGTACCCACTTCCATCTCTGCTCATCCCATACAAAAATGCTTCTAATAGTCCCCATTCTGGTAAGGGATCTAACTCGATTGCATAACCTTGAATTCCACTACCATGTCCTGCCCTGCTTGTTTCTATTAATACCATAGGGTTAAGTTGTCCCATAAAAACTACTACCGCTTTTCCTTCAACCGGTTCACCAACCCGATAGGCATCTTGGGCGAAATCTATCCGAGCCCGAACGTTGTAATCCTTTGGCTCCCCGCAGCGAGGTAATTCTGTGGGACTAATTACCCCTGATTGCGCTTCTGGAGATTGTAGATATCCTTGTATGACTAATCCAGGGCTCTGTTCAATCGTTCCATTCCAGGGTTCTCTTCTGGTTTCTTCACCAGAAACAAGAGCCCTTAACGGGGTGGGTGTTGGGATTTTATGAGGGGCAGGAATACTATCCGCACAAGCTGCCAGCAATACCAATGTTGCTAGTGATGCTTTTCCCATTTTTATTGCCTCTCGTACCCCAAAGGAGCATAACTAGAATATTCCTTTTTTGGCGCATGGCTGGTCCCACAAATATTTTCTAATGTACACATAGTTACCACTAATTAGGTGCAACTTTATAAACGTTTCGGTTAAAAATTACTCTCCCGGCAGCAGCACTTCCCTTCCTTCATAAAAGCCCAAGCAATCAACCAGCATTCTATCATACAAATCCTGAAAATGGGAAAGTTCTTCCCGAGGGATATAGCCTTCGGCAAAATATTTGCCTGGAATGTGCCCATGATTGGGCTGGCCGTCTATTCCTATATCTTCCACGGAAATAAATTCATGCATAGGAACCGTGCCTCTTGCTATCAGTTCAGCTAGGGTGCCGTTCCAATAAGCTATCCCAAGAGAATCTGGATGGATAAGCGTATCGGTTTCTGAATTGTACCAGCACCGCTCCCGGCCATAAGGAGCTAAAAAAGACTCTGCTTCCACCGAAGCCAGGCCGGTTTCATTTCTGTTGGTTACCCAGAGATCATAAACCGCTCCAGTCTGTTCGAAGATATGCCTGATCTCCTCAATATCGGGATTGCGGCGTACTACTCCTCCCTGTTCAACCACGTGCAGGGCCAGTCTGGTAGCAATTTCTGTCCGATCAATGTCTAAAGAAGTCCCATAATCAGAAACATTGATGATGGGAAATACGGTTGCTTCAGCCCTGGCCAGTAGAGGCATAGCAGCATCGGCTAGAATAAAGCCCAGACCTTTAAGAAAATTCCTTCTATACATTTTTTGGCTAGGAAGATGCCCATTATTTAAAGTTTTAGAATATGATTTTTCCACCAGTGTATTTCACTGGTGGTTTAGTTGATTGCCAACCATCAATTGGAAAAATCATGGTCAGAAAACCGACCCGAGCCGTAGGCGAGCATGCCACCGGTCTATTGACCGGTGGTGGTCGGTTTTCTTTGACAAGAATTTCTATTGCTGATAGCAATTTTTAGCTCCTAAGTGATTAGGCTACTTTCCCCCTAAACATACCCTGATTGCTGGTTATACTGATTATTGTAGCTGTAGGATGGATTGTGAATCGGTGGAGATAGTCCCGTATTCTGCGCCATATTTTTGGTTGAATAATTCAACTAGTTTTTCAGTTCTTCTGCGGAAACCGATGACAAAGCCTCTGCCATCGTTGATCTGGGGAGTGGGAGAATGATCTTTAACTACTGAGTCAAAAAATGGTGGTATGCTGGGTGCCTCTTCGGTTCCCAAGCTTCGCTTCCAGTGATTAATCCAAAATCCCTCCAAAAGATGCTTACCTTCATAAACACCATCAGGAATTATTGTTACATCATGAAAGCTCTGCGCTGCTAATGCAGTGACCAGTTCAAATCCGTTTTTACTCATGGTCTTAATATTAATTCTTCTTTCCTTGCTGCCATCATCAACAGGGCCTTCACGATAGGTAAAATCCCTTCCCGCACGCAAGCCAATCAGGTCCGCCATATGCCTGATATACTGCCAGACGGAACGCTGGGCCAGTTGATGGGAAGCATTTATGAGAACTTCTTCAAAGCCATGTTTTACAGCAGTGGTTAAAATGGCTTTGGTATACAAAGGCAGCCAGCGGGCTTCGCGGTGCGGCTCATTAAGGGAATCAGCGATATCCTGAAGCATGACCACACCATCTACATACAATAATTCTACGTCGTCACCAGGGGGCTCCGATTCTGAGGCGTCTCCCATGCGACTGCACCTGGCTAGGAAAGCCTTGCCCACAGTCGATGTGTACTTTCCGGCTTCGTACAGGTTGGCTGCAATAATGCCTATGTTTCTGTCCTGCATATGCGCATAGCCATAACGCTGGTATTTGCCTCCATTGCCCGTACATTCAGCGGCATTGTTAAAGAAATCATTAAGCTTGTCTTCGTTATACTCAAATCTTATTTCATCAAAATCCCAAGAGGCAGAAAGTCCTTTTTTCAAACGGTTGATGGCGTTGATGAAATCATCACCAAGTCCCTGCGGCATTTGGAGATAATATCCAAGATCCAGGATTCGTGAAAAAATAAGATTTTGCTGATTAACAAACATGGAATCAATACTTGCTTGCTTCCCAGCTTCATTTAAATACCGTTGTATCTCTTCATCTTTTCCATCGAAAAAGCGGTTATAATTGAAATGAGCAAGGGTTTCAGCAACTTCAGTAGGGAGAAATTTTTCTTGTTTTTCTTTCCATAATTTTACAATAGAGTTGACCGCCGCTTGGCGAAAATCAGTATTCTCCCTGAATGCCTGAACTCTGGCCACTTTATACATTTCTCTAAATACATAAGCAATGGCGTCAAACTCACGAAGCATCCTTTCCTTAATACCTGATTTTTCTCCCTGCATCCTTTTCGTGCTGATGACATAGTGTGACAGAACCCCAAGGACAAGCAGGGAACTGTGCTCCGTAAGGATGCCTGATGAGAAATGATCATAGTGCTCAAGGAAGGTCCATGGGGGAAGCGACTTATGCTCTCCTGCAGCGGCAGCATCTAATGCAAAAAACAAATCTAGGGTACCCGAGGTTCTTCTCATGGCCTCGCGATACAGGTTAAGCTGCTGTGAAGAAGCGGCTAAAAATTCAGCCAATTGTTTTGCGATCCCCTCTTTTTGATACCTCTCAAACCTTCTTTGAGTCGTTCCAAATCTGATAGCGTCTTCAAAAAAAGCATGGAGCTGCCTTCCCAAAGCCGCTTCAGCTGTTTGTTTTCTTCCTGCCCAGCTGGAACAAATTTCATCCATAACTTGTTCTGCATAGAGTTGCCTTTCAGCTTCATCCTGGGGCAAGGCATGTAAAAAATAAAGTGGATGATCTGCTGGAAACACCATCGGCTTTCCGTACGCCTGCTTGAGTTCCATGTAAAAAGTAAGCGCCTGATCGAGACTTGCAGTTTTTTCAGGAGAGGTATAGGCATCAAAGAATACCTGTTTCATTCTTTTCTTGGTATCCTTATCAAAACTGGAATACGCCTGCTGAATTTCCCGCAAACGCGGGTCGTGAAGGAATGAACCTGCCTCAACAGGCAAAGAGACATTATTACCAACGATATGTTTCCAGACCGCATCCGGACCTCCAGTGGTTACCTCAAAAATATTTTCCTGAGTAAGCTGTCCAACGGGAACATAAAGAAGATGCTCCAAAGCAATTTTTTTCCTGGACGATGCCTCTCCCTCAGGTGCTGTTTCAGCTAGAACATATTCCAGCAATTCTCCGATGTGATTGAATATTTCATTATTCAGTTCAATATTACTTCTTTCACCTTCTGGATTATTTGTATTAAATAAATAAGGGTAATGAGATATCAGAAAAGTAAATGCTTCGGAAGACTTCACACTTTTGAGGGAAGATGCAAGCATTTGTAGAGAATGCTGTGCAGCATTAGAAAGGCTATAAGAACCAGGGTAGTTACGGTAAGGATTATTAAAAAAAGTTTTTGTTCCTTCTTTGCCCCAGGCGGTGATTACACTTTCCAGTGAGATGAAAGGATATTTCTTCTCTCCCTTCTCGTTCTCTGCTTCCAGCAACTCCGCTAACAGTAAGGCAATATAGAGAAGTTGCCTGGTTGAAGCTCCCCATCTTGGCAATTTTTCTTGAGGAGTATGGTACCGGGGATCATCGATCATGCTTTGGGCCAGAGCAACCATTTGTTCTTTTTCAGACTCATACTTTTGACGAAGTTCGGCATCAAGTGAAGGATCAAAACGTACTTCTTTTCTGAGTTCCTTTGTTTTTTCCCAGATTTTTCTATAGCGAACATAGTTTCCTAAGCTCAACTCTAAATCTGCAATGTCGAGCCATAAACTATAGCCAACCCTGCTTTTAAGCGTCTCTTCGTAGCTACAGATACGTTCTCGGGCTTTAACTCTTCTCTCAAATTCCTCAATGACTTCACGATAGAGTGCAGCGCTCCTTTGCAGCTGATGATTCTCCATGGCCGTACAAAGTTCACGTGCTTGAAAAGCCACTTCAGAATTATGGCCTTCGTCAAGAAGCTCTTCCAATATTTTTTTTGATTTGATCCTCACAGCGCTCTGGCGATCATGCCTTGCTCCATAATCCAATAAGGCTTCAAAACGGCCCGGAGTTGCGAGCATTCCTAATGCTTCATCATGAAGATGATACCTTTCAGCATAATTCACTGCTTCATCAGTTCTTTTTTTGGAACGCAAGATCTCCAGAGATTTTTTGTGCATCTCATGGCTTTCTGCATATTTCAAGGCTCCCTCGGCATCATCCATCTGAAGAAAAGTTTTGACTACTACCTCTTCCAAGTTTTGTTCTTGGGCGTAATTAAGCAGACGAGGAAAGTCTCCCAATTTTTCCAGGAAACTCACCGCAAAATTATGTCGCTTATACTGTATGGCAAGCTCAGTTCCTTCTTCAAATCTTTTTAACTGTCCAAGAAGTTCTAATGGTAGCCTAACGAGTCCCATAGATCGAGCGGCGGTGTAAGCTCTATCCGAAGAACCACTGCGTTGGTGAATTTTAAGCGCTCTTTGAGTATTGATTCCATGAGTGGCCGCAAAATCAGACAGATGTTCCAAAAGGGCTTGAACATTTCGATCAGCCTCTGCCCGCCGTTGGTCAAACTCACAATAACAAACAAATTCTGTCCATTCTATCATCCCCTCACCAACATAACCAGTTTCATTACCGCACCTTTCGTCATGATGAATGTCGCCTACCTTTTTATCTAAACCGGAAAGATCTTCGCATAACGCCTTAAATCGCGACCGGAGGTTGGTGGTCGAACTATCTAAAAGCTGTTCCGTAGCATCTCCATTATTCATCTTACCCTCGGCTTATACTTCAACTGCTTGAACACCATGGCAGGCTCATAATCAATAAGAGAATCGCCAAGATGGGTATGCAGGTCTTTTACCACCTGGTTGAATTCCGTGTTATTAAGAGAAAAGATGCTGAGATCATAATTCCATTTTCCAAGGCGTTTGCTCATCCAGACAACCTGGGGATGCTGCTTCAGGTATTCCAAAAATGAAGGCTCATTGAGGTTTTTTGTCCGCAAATGAAGCCTGTACCACTGATAGCCGAGGAAAGTGAAAGAGGCATACGGGATAAAATGCTTGATGATGCCACCTTCAATGAGCGAAGCAAGCCTTCTCTGCACCGATCCGGGTGCCAGCCGCATTTCCTGAGCTATTTTAATAACAGGCATGCGGCTGTTCATCTGTAAGACCTCAAGAATCTGGTAATCTTTCTCGTCCAGCGCAGCAGCGCTGTTCTTTTGCTGCGCAAATTCCTTCTGGAAAGAAGAGCCTTTATGCTCCGTTATTTCAGGTTGTTCTGATGGCTCAACAAGAAAATCAAGGCCGAGAAAATAATCTTCTAGAATTGTGGATAAAGAATAATCTTTGATATGTGCATGGTGCTTGTTGAGAAACTCGTGCCAGAAAACGGAGAATTCCCGGGTGGAACATGTAGCCACACTAAATTGCATCTCATGGGGAGAATTATAGTATTTCACATTGGTCACTTTCTCTTCGTTAACGAGCAATTCGATAAGAGCTTCATGAGGAGACGATGGAAACAGATGGAGATGCACTGCATGCACCACCAGACCTAGTTTTTCTGGATCTACAACCGTAATAAACCCGTGGAGAAATCCGTCTTCTTGCATTCGCTTTATACGGTAATGCACCACCTCCTTGGAAGTCTTGAGAGCTTTGGCTATGCTGCTTTCCGAATATCTTGCATTTTTGCCGAGGAGGTACATAATCTTGCGATTCAAGAGATCAAGTTCCATACTTTTCTTCTGCTCATGAAATTGTCCAATGAATTCCATACTGTACTCCAATACTTATAACCACCCCTAAATAAATTTACCAAAAATACTTTATATTTATATTTTTTATGCAATTGTGAAAAATTCTGCTCAGCCGTTTTAACTATTTCTTAGGGCACAGGAGATGCATGACTCTTTCCCTGCGGGAATTAGAACAGGCAACCGTACATGATCATCATGTTGCAGACAACTTTATCGCTCACTATTACGCTGCCAAGAGCGGTCCTACTCGAGCTGGAATCGTTTTCCATCAGGGCCTGAACGTGACGGCAGCGCACTATGAATACCATAATCGCTTCCTTGCCCAGCAAGGGTATGCCGTTCTTTCCTTGGAAGCTCCTTGGCACAACGGCCCTGGTCCATTTACCTTAGACCAGATGGTGGAGAATTTCTATGCTGGGCATCGGTATGTGCGCTGGGAAATCGGCGCTAAGCCTGTTTTTTATGCTGGCCATAGCCTTGGCGCTACAGCAGCCCTGGCCGCTCTATATGGCTACGACAGGAATTTTTCTGCACTGGAGCAGTCGCTTCAGCAAGGAGAGTTGGATCAGGCTCGGCCATTGCTGGAAGCATGCCTGGATAAGAAGAAGCCGGATGGCTTGCTGCTCACGGGAACGCCTCTCGATTATCGTCACCTGGTGCCATTTCAAGGAATAGTCAAACCGCTTCTGCTGAGGATGCCCTTATGGAGTGCCCGTCTTCTTGCCAACCTGGGAGCAAACTGGTCAAATAGACTAGTGTATCCCTGGCACCGTCATAAACGTCAAAAGATCATTGATTATCCCGACCATAAAGGATTGCATATCATGTACTGCAAGATTGAGGACAAAGAACATTTCGTTACTACGCTCAGTAGCATTCCTTATTTTTATGGTCTCCTGCCCAAAATACAGGGAAGTCAAGAGAGGCTGGTGCAGGAATATCATCATCGTGTCAGCAGCGTTCCCAAGCATTTCTTCGTGGGAGGATTGGATGCGGTGCTCAAATTTCCCATCCGATTGAAGCATTACAGGAGGATGCGGAAAGAATATGAAAAGAGCGAATCTGCGCAGGTGCATTGGCTGCCACTGTTAAGCCATATCTATGCCACCAATGAATTCACCAGCAACACCTTGCGCATCCAGCATCTGGAGCATCCTCAATTCAACGAGTGTATTCAGCAGTGTTTGGGTGCGCTATGATTGGCTATCATGGAACTACCCTGCAGGGCTGGGAAGCCATAGAGCAGAGCGGCGTCCTTATGCCAACATCGCGCCTGGATATTTTCGTGGACAGGAATGCTGCCAGGGAGAATTTACAGGTACGCCCTCAGTTTAGCGATCTTGTAATTCCGGAATTCGCTTACGATCCCTACATTTTCTTTGTCGATTCTCCTCAGGCACCAGAACGGTATTATGACCTGATTCCCGCCAGCGCGCGTTATGAGAAAGCCAGGAATTTCTTAAGGCGTTTCATCGACAGGCGAAGAGAAGTGGCTCTCCAATTTGAAGTGGATCCAAAAGATGTCTCTGTCATTGATTTTTATGAGCTGGTGCCAGGAATTGCAGGAATACTTTCACCGGTTAAGGCGTGGAGGAATTATTTTCCCACTTTTCGTCCTTTTTCAGAATACGAGCAAGAAACCTATGTGATGCCGGAATTTTGCACGGCACAGGAGATCCCTCTCGAGAGGGTGAGAAGGTTGTGGTAAATTCTTGCTTGATTAAATTTCCCACCGCAGTTTACTCCATCTTAAAATGTCGTATACCCTGAAGAAAGAATATTTTTTACCGGCAGATCAAGTTGCTCAATTATTGTTTTCAAGTACGCAACAGATTGTCGTACCGCTGCCGCCCGTCCCCCCAAGAGTTACAAGAAGAAAATTAGCCCCGCGCGGATTCGAACCGCGGTCCGAGCCTCTCCCTTCGTTTCTACTGAACCAGAGGGCCCTATCCTAGTCCACTAGACTACGGGGCTATCTGCTCTTTCATTCAGAGCTGCTTATTTAAAAATGTTCCTTTGCAATTTCGATGCAATTATTTCTATTATTAAGTAGTTACTAAGAAAAAGATTAATAAAGTAAAGATTATTTCTAGGATAGATGACACAAAGATTAAATGTTGGGTTGTATGCTTTTAAATTAGGAGGCGATATGAGGGTATATGTTGCTGATAACCTGGGCGGGGCTGTAACCCATCTTCAAATGGAGAATCCTGGTGCTTTCACCTCAAAAGATGGTTCTTTTAATCTTGTTGGTAGAATCCTTATGGAACAGGTTGATCTTACTTTTACTCCGGGCGTTTTAAACGACATTATTGAATTATACGCTGGTAATCAGCCGCAAACTAAAGTTGGTGTGCAAAGACCAGATGCTGATGAAGATTTTGAGCAACACACTCTTGATGGCCATCCTGCCGGCAGCAGGTAGGAAATAATTTTTTAATATTGATTTATAGTTCCTAGCATCTTTCTCAATTAATCTTTCCATTCCCAACCGTTAAACATTTATATAATCCCTCTTTTTCTCACTAAAACACGGGCTCGTAGCTCAGGCTGGTAGAGCACCTGGCTCTTAACCAGGGGGTCGTGGGTTCAAATCCCTCCGGGCTCGTTTTTTTTAAATAGGGAACGAGAAGATAGAGAATCCGATGATAATTCGCCCCGCTAATTTAAATGATATTAAAAGGCTAGTTGAGATAAACCAAGAGGCTTATGGGGATACTGGCGCAGATAAAGACTATTTTATCCGAAAATTATCTGAATTTCCTGAAGGGATTTTAGTAGTTGAACGTGGCGATAGTGTAACTGGGTTTATTGTTTTTGAAATTTACGACAAAAAAGATGTTCCCAGAGATTTTAATAAAATTAAATTAGATAAACCAATCTCTGGTAAGTGGATGTTTACCATAGCATTCACCACCGCCACAAATTATAAAAATAAGTGGGAAGATGCTCAATTACTTCTGTATGCTGAAAATATAGCCAAAGATAAAGGTTGTGTTGAAGCTGGTGTTCCACTAACTAAAGACCATCCCTTTGAAAGGAATGGTGTTTTTGAATTTTGGAGACAAAATGAATATAAAAAAGTTGGTACTATCAATTGGATAACCCCTTCTGAAGAATTAATTGAATGTTATTTTCTATCTAAAAGATTAAAATAAATATCCACTTTTATTTTGACAATTGAATAGGGAGAATTTACTTGCTGGAAGCCGCCTGCCTTTCCAGATCGCGTTTCTTGGAAATAGCCGCGCTTTTGCCTGAAGACTGGGCAGCAGCAATAATTTCTTCCGCTAAAGACTCTTCGATTTTTTTCTTCTTGTTGAAACATTTTAGGTAAGCGCCCTGCGTGATATGCCTTAAAGCCAAATCGATTCTTCGTTGCGGCGCTACATCCACCGCTTTAGGATAACGGGCCCCGCCATATTCAATGGAGATGACTTCTTCCCGGGGAGCAGAATTTTCTATCGCTTTGACTAGGATCTGTAATGGATTGTGCTTGAGCTGCTGCTCGGCCTTGGCTAAAGCATGCTCCACAATTTTTAAGGCATTGTTTTTCTTGCCGGTATTATGGCCTGAACTCATGAAATGCTTCTTGCTCTTATGCCCTGAATTCATCAATTTGGTAGCTAACCTTTCCACTATGAACACATCTGATTTGTGAAATCTTGCTCCCGCATATCTCGCTCCAGTCTTCGGCAGGATTTTTGGGTCTAAAGTAAGATAAGTTATCAGCCCAGGATCTTCTACTTTCACTCCTTGAGTGGTCCAGCGGTTGAAAAATTTTATGTCGCTCATGTTTACCTTTGTGCTTCCATTTTTACTTCCTAGCCTTCTCTAATCTTCCTTTTAACAGGGCATCTAGGCTTTGCTCATTGACTTTGATGACTTGCCATCGGACTCCCGGAATGTCTCCTTTCGCCCGGCCCATTTTTCCCCCGATGCATTCTACAATCACTTCGTCGTGCTCGTTGATTAATTTTTGCGCTCCATCTCCGGGCATGAAAGCGGTGATCTGCTTGCCGTTCTTGACCAGCTGCACCCGGGCGCATTTACGCATGGCCGAATTCGGCTGCTTAGCTTCAACCTGAATCTTTTCTAGAACTATCCCTTTGGCTTGCGATGCCCCTCCTAAAGGATCAGATTTCTTTTTTAGTATTGCTCTTCGGGCTAGCTTAAACGCCTTTCTTCTTTTCTTAAGCTTCTTTGCTGATCCTAGTCCTCGTGATTTTTTCGCCATTTTTCTTTCAAAACTGTGGAATATATATAAACATTTTGGGTAGGATTAAATTACTTTCACTTCCTTAATGTCAAAAAACCGCTTGATTGCCCGGTTTACCAAATTAAGGTTCTTCCCGTCACGGCCGATTAACAGGCTTTTGGTTTTTTTATTTTTATCCTTGATCAAAACCACTCCATCTTCCTCCACAATTTCTTCAACAGCCAGGGGGTAAATGACCTTTCTTACAAAATTGGTCAGGTCTTCCTGAAACTCAATCACCCTTATTTTCTTGCCCAGTTCCTGCTGGATTCTTTTGATAGTAGCCCCGCCTTTGCCTACGGCCTTGCCCATGTCTCCGGTAGCCACTACAAAATAGATTGTTTCGTCGAATTTGAAGCAGTCTTTTACCCGGGCCCGGCTCAGCCTTTCCATTATCGTTGACAGTCCAAGCAATTGCTGATCCAATTTTACTCTTGCCAATTTAATTAATTCCAACCACGGCTACGAAGAAATTCTTTTTGCAGATGATGCCCAGCTCTTCATTATTCTGTTCCAAGTTGACAACTTCTGCCCCGGCTAACTGCGCATAATGAAGAAGGTCGTCCCTGATTTTAATGGGGCAATTTTTGGCCATAAACACAGTCTTGATTTTACCGGCCTGTAAAGCCTTAACTACTCTGCTGCTGCCGATGATGGCCTGGCCTGATTGAATTCTATTTTTCAGCTCTTTGGTTTCTTCTTCTTTAATTTCTGCTTTAGTCATTTTTTCTCAGCTTATTTCATTTTTGTTATCAGCCCTGGCAGCCCGGTTCCTAAGGGCACGGGCTGGTTGATCATTACATTTTCGACTACTGAATGAAGATAGTCTACCTCGCCTTCCAGCGCGGCGTTGATCATATGCCGTAGCGGAGTCTCAAAGCTTGCTCTGGCTAATACTGACGCCTTTTCACTCACTACTCCGTATCGTGTTATTCCTTTGACCATTCCGGTAACGCACATAATATCAGCTACCAGCATGATATGCCTGATATTGATGTTCAGCCCCTGGGCTTCAATTACCCGGTAAACTTCATTGATGATGGCCTGGCGGGCAGCTTCGATCCCTAACACTTCCCTGATCTCATAAATATCGTTGCTGGAGGTCCTGGTCTTGTCCACTTGTTCTAATTCTAAGATCTGTTTCAGGTTTGTTCCTGAAGTTAAAATGATATATTCCTCTCCCCTTTTGACCGGCAGAACTTGCTTGATCCCTTTAATGCCCTTGACTTTCACGCTGCGGATTTTTTCTTTAAGGTTGGATAAAGCTTTAATCTCTTCCACTTTGCCTTTTTGTGTAAAAATGATCTCATTATCTTTTGTCTCCATTTCAAAGCCTTTGGATTTCGCGCGTATTAGTTTGGCCAGTTCTTTGGCATTAAACCCAAAATCATCCATCAGTCCCGGGCTCATTTTTATTTTCAGCGTCTGCTCAAAAATGTTTAACAAGTATTCTTCAACCAGGTCGCCAAAATTAGTCTCTTTGATTTGCGTAGCGAATTTTCTTATCTCCTCTATCTTTTCATTAAACGGGCTCTTCAGGTAAATCTCCATGGTCGGGGTCTTAATTGTCTTTCGGGCATCAAATATCTCAATGATTCTAGGCAGTCCGGTGGTGACGTTCATTTCTGCGATACCGGCAAAGTGAAATGTATTCAAGGTCATTTGCGTGCCCGGCTCGCCGATACTTTCAGCGCTGACTAGCCCGACGCATTCTCCGGCATCGACTTTAGCATTATTGTACAGCTTGACTGTTTCTTCCATGATCCGTTCAATCTTCTCTTTGGCAATGTTTTCCGGTACGTTAGCTCTGACCTCTTCTAGGATCAATGGCGGAAGAATATCCATATACTTGTTGATCACTTCGTCAGGGTTCATTTTGTCTCCTCAACAATATGCTGAATTATTCTTTTGACGTCAATAAATCCATTTTTAGTCCTGGAAACGTCCAAGCCATCTTCACCATAGGAAAACTGGACAATCTTCCCGCTGGCATCTCTGACCGAGCCGTCATATTCTACTTTCA
>Ga0209541_10012974_pt1 | contig 12809 bp, 12 predicted proteins | sample RifCSPlowO2_01_FD_184027 | JGI IMG/M metagenome (GOLD analysis project Ga0209541, IMG submission 184027) | Groundwater microbial communities from Rifle, Colorado - Rifle CSP2_plank lowO2_0.1 (SPAdes) (version 2) | ecosystem: Environmental > Aquatic > Deep subsurface > Groundwater | place...
CAGAGGCGTGCCATAGTTATCTGCTAGTTGTGGTAAAACATTATGTTTATCGAGGAGTCTTTGCGCTTCTCCCTTATATTTTTCTTGAATTTTCGTCATAGTTTTCTCTACGGACATGCCCTTATAAACCTATCTTTTACGTCATTTAAAAGAGGTTACATAGGAAGATTTAAGAATCTGCTACGGAAAGTAAAGTTATGGAAATCGATGCGCAGAAACGCTTGCATGGGCCTTGGCATTATGATGAAGTAGTAGATTATATTACTTCTTGTGAGCAACATGTAAAGAGACGTCAGAAACAATTTTTAGCAAATTTAAGAAACGTCGAAAGCAACCTCAAGAGATGCCCTTCTTCATCAAAACCTCACTTCATGCGCTTACGGTCTCAAACAGTAGAACAAGCTGCGCAAATTCAACATAGGCTGGAAGATATACAAGATTTTAGAAGATCAATTCAATCTTCCAAGGCAATCTTAATAGGTCCAGCAACTTTAGACAGCCTTGTAGATGAAGAACCTCATTCATGGGATTATATCGATCACGAACAACTGCCTTTTGAACATTTATTTTTTGATTTTGTTGAACCTCTCCAAGGCGGAGTACCTGTAAGTAATGTTGATGGCTCATTAATAGGTCTATCTTTACATGCAATTACTAATGAAAGAAAAGAAGATGTTGAATTTAGACGCTCAATGGTTTTGGGAGACTTGGATAAAAATGTGTCATTCGCTTCAACACCTTATAACTACACGACTTTTATAAGAAGCCCGTTATCTCGAGAATTAATCAACATCACAGGCTATTTCCAAGCTTTTAGCGTTAATGGCGAGACCAAAAGAAGATTGTTTCTGGGTGGAGAATATCAATTGCTGGGACAACCCCAATGTGACTTTATTGTTGACCCTGTACGTGAAGAAACCTTATGGACCTTACACCGAGAGCCATTAGTACAAGGGCAACAGGTAAAATACGAATATGCAGATACAAAAAAGATCCCGCACCATGAAACTCTCGAGAGATTGCCTCGTCTCTGTGTCAACTTAGTTAATTACATTAATGCACATAATGTAACCGTTGTTGCGCGAAACCGCAAGCCTCGAATAGTCAAATATGACGGAAAATTTATTGAAGAACCTTCATCAAGGAGACCTTTCCACTTAATAACGATCAAAGATGAAGAAGTTGGAGAAACACGTGAAGCAGGGAAGTCGTGGGAACTCAATTGGCGCGTTTTTGTTAGAGGTCATCCTGTTAGATATCGAGATGAACAGGGCAATATTTATCTCACAATTTGGAGACGCCCGCATCTTAGAGGTCCTGAGAATGCGCCATGGCGAGAACAACGCTATGAAGTTTTGGCGAAGAAACTTGAGCAAGAAAGAGAAATGTATCGACAGCATGGTATTGAATAATCCATAACGACAAGACATTAAAATAAACACCGATTGATTTATTAACTCCAAGCATTTTTTATAGATATGGATAAAAAAGGAGGCGATAGAGAGAATGGTAAAGAGATGGGTTTTGTGAAGTGGTTTTCTGAACTTTCGAACAAAGATGTTGCTGTGGCTGGCGGCAAGGGTGCAAGCTTGGCGGAGATGTATAACTTCAAGTTTCCTATACCTCCGGGTTTTGTTATAACGGCTCAAGCATACAATTATTTTATCGATTCTGCCGGGCTGGATGAGAAGATTGAAAATATCTTGAAGAGGCTCAATACGGAGAATACAGATTCTCTTAATGATGCGTCACGGTTTATAAAAGAGATGATAAAAAATGCGGCGATGCCTGTGGATTTAGAGAAAGATATTCTAGAGGCTTACGACATACTTGATGTTGACAAACAGCAGTTTGCACGAGCAAAGCCAGGCGCTCTTGACATATTGAGAAACTCACATGAGCCGCCATTCGTTGCAGTTAGGTCCAGCGCGACTATGGAGGACCTTGAATCAGCAAGTTTTGCCGGACAGCAAGAATCTTTCCTTGGTGTGAAGGGAAACGAGATGCTTATTGAAAAAGTTAAGGCGTGTTTCGCATCACTTTTTACTGCCAGGGCGATTTATTACAGGAAGAAGCAGGGATTTGCACACGACAAAGCTTTACTTGCGGTTGTAGTGCAGAAAATGATTAATTCGCACAAGTCGGGCGTCATGTTCTCTCAAAATCCTTTGAAGAACGATGAAACTATTGTTATCGAGGCAGTTTGGGGGTTGGGCGAGGGAATCGTATCAGGCCAAATTGTACCTGACCAGTATAAAGTTAACAGCGAGTTTGAGATTATTGACGTGCAGGTGAATGTAAAGAATACTGCGATTATAAGAACATCTTCAGGTAATATAGCTAGTGTAAATTTAACGCCTGAGCGCTCGAGCCAGCAAGTATTGAGCGGACACGAAATTAAACGGCTGGCACAGTATGCGCGGCATCTTGAGGAGCATTATGGCAAGCCTCAAGATATTGAATTTGCGATTGCAGATAATGAGATTTTTATTGTGCAAAGCCGACCAATTACAACGAAGGTTCGCGATGACAGCAGAGAAGTGCAGGGAAACGTTCTGCTTTCGGGCTTGGGCGCTTCCCCTGGAATTGGGTCAGGAACTGTTAAAATTGTTCACACAATTGAAGAGTTAAGCAAAGTGCAACAAGGCGATGTGCTCGTTACAATGATGACTAATCCGGACATGGTGGTTACGATGCAGCGAGCCGCGGCGATTGTGACTGATGAGGGGGGCGTTACGAGTCACGCCGCTATCGTATCTAGAGAAATGGGAATTCCGTGTGTTGTAGGAACTCGTGAGGCAACAAAGAAATTAAAAGAGGGGCAAGTCGTGACTGTTGACGGCTATACTGGAAGAGTGATAGACGGACGCGCCGAGGAAAAACATGTTGAAATCATGCAGATAGTGCCTACGCGAACAAAGATTAAGGTAATTGTTGACTTGCCTGATTATGCTAAAAGGGCAGCGTTGTGCGGAGCGACAAGTGTTGGTCTTGTGCGCCTTGAAGGAATCATAGGAATTTCTGGAAAACATCCTGTTTGGTATATAAAGGAAAACAAAACAGAAGACTATGTTAAAGTCCTTGCAGCAGGTTTGAAGAAAATTGCTATGCCTTTCAATGAGATTTGGATTAGAACGTCTGATATAAGGAGCGACGAGTACCAGCATCTAGAAGGCGCCCCTCAGAAAGTTGAAGGCAATCCGATGCTTGGGGATCATGGAATTAGGTTCAGCTTAAAGAACGCGGATTTGTTAGAGGCCGAGCTTAGAGCTATAAAAGAAGTCGCTGATGAATTTCATGATAAGATATTTGGCGTAATGACGCCTCAAGTTATTTCTGTTGAGGAAGTTAGGGGCTTGAAAAGTGCTGCACAGGAAGTTGTAATGCCTTCAAATGTTAAAATAGGCATCATGGTTGAGACACCTGCGGCTGTTCAGATAATTAACGAGCTGTGCGAGGAAGGCCTGGCATTTATAAGTTTCGGGACAAATGACTTGACACAGTTTACCTTGGCTTTAGATAGAAATAATCCTGACGTGCAGAATTTGTATAGTGAGATGCATCCTGCCGTATTGCACTCGTTGAGTTACGTGATACGACGCTGCAAGAAGTATGGTGTTGAAACGTCTATTTGCGGACAGGCGGCAAGCAAATTAGAGATGGCTCGTTTTCTTGTTGGAGAGGGAATTGATAGCATCTCTGTGAATGCAGATGCTGCGCACGAGATTTCTGTTTTAATAGCTGAATTAGAGAGTGGAAGTGAGAACATTGGCCAGGGGGCAGGTGCTCCTGCTGGTAGTGCGGTCAAGCTGGAGTCAACTAAAGAAGGAGAGCTGGGGATTAATGAGGAGGAGATAATTTTGCAAGCGCTGGACACCCCGTTGCCTGCGAATCCAGAGGATGATTATCACCCTAGCGCTGATGTGGTGAATGATGTGCCTTCGCTCAACGACGCTATTCCTGTGACTTCAGAGCAGTTTGAGAAACAGGAGGATGAAATTAGCAGCGTGTTTTGATTAACTTTTAAGTTTTTATTTTCTAGAAACATACTCGTCGTTTTCTTTATAAAGTATTTCTCCTCTAAATGACTTGTCATTTTGGTATAGAGTAAATTGATAAACCTGATTTAATATCCCTACTAATTCATCTGCTGTCTGGCGATTAGTTGCTTTTGGCAATGTTGCCTCAATTACATATTTTTTACCTGTTTCTCTGGCTTCAGCCGCAATTTGCATTAATTCTGTGTCTCCCTCTAAGAATTCCGCTCCTTCTATTAAATTAAGCTCTAATGTGCTAGGCGTTTTAACAAGACGTCTAATAGTTGGAATTTCACTTTCTATTTCTGCTTTAGATGCTCTGCAATCAAAGAACCCATATGCTTTTCCTACAGGTATGGGAGCACTTTCTCCTCTTACAATACGAACAAGCTGCCCGCTTCTATCAACGAATTGCTGATGTGGAGCAACTTGATATTTGCCTTCTCCTATAAGTTCTGTTTGTATCATAGTTTACTATGCCTATAAGAGTATATAAATGTTACTATTATAGAGTAACAATTAGAGAGTTATAAGTCGTCCTTTGCAAAAAACTCATCGAGAGTTGTGTCGTAAAACACGCCATTGTACTTTCTTGTTAGTGCCGTGGCTATTCTGTCGCCCTCTACTCCTGCATCTGAATCGTCTATGGGGCAATTAACCGCTATCTCTGCGACTACAGGCACTGGTGACTTATTCCAGTTGGGAACGGCATCGCCTTCTGATTTTTCAATTGGTGCGGTATAAAATAGGGCTGGTTGCCCAGCAATATGCTCATAGAGTACGCCTGTACCGTGGCTGGTTTCCAAAGTATAACCTTGCGTATTTAGAAAGCCTTCGAGGCCGTGCGGTATTTCTCTAAATCCTACAAAAAATATATCTTCGCTGGTCATTAGAATTATCTTTATAGGAATCTTTTAAATCTGTCTATTGTTTTATGTTACTACTTAATAGGTACTGCAACCGAAAGGTTTAAATAGTCGCTTTTCATAAAAAAAGCATGACAGGAACACCAAGTGAACTCGATACTTTTGTCGGAGAGACAAAGACTTACGAAGAGGTAGCTAAGGCTTTTGACGACGCAAAAGATAGCGACCCTGAGATTCATGATAAAGCTAAAAAGAAAGTTGCAGGCGTTGGATATGAAGAGAGCGTGCGCGAGGGGGTTCCTCACGGATTGGCTTCTTTCGATTTTAGGGACAATCATCAATGGCAATTAGCCGAGCATTATGCACAGCTTGCTGCCGGAAAAGCACGGCAGAGAGCTGCTCGAAACTTCAGGGCTAATCTTGAAAATATGGTTGGTGATTTGCATCCTGAAAGATTAGAGGGAATGTTAAGTGACCAGAAGCAAATGGTACAGCTTCTTAGCCATGCTCCAAGCTATCAAGGGTGGGTTGAAAAATATGCTGCTTATCTAGGGGCTAAAGAGCTTGTTGAAAAAACTGCTAAAGGAAGATTAAGCGAGGAAGAGCGCGATCAGCTAGTGGCTCCTGTCGCTAATGTTGCAGCTGAACAACAGCGCAAGATACACAAAGAGGAAGGATATGATAGCGATTTGCAAAATACTGCTGCGGGCCTTGCAGCTACTGCTGTTAAACTTGGCGCGGATAGAAGCAAAGAAGCATATCAGCAAGCAGCCTTGAGTATTTTGGAAGAAGCACGCGGAAAACTTGTGAAATACGAGGATGAGAAAAAGAAAGACATCTATGGGTTCTTTGGCTCTGCACTAAAGGATATGATGAAGACCCGTGAAGGACGTGAACAAGCAAGACAGTTCGTGTACGAGCTAGCTAAAGATGGTAAGAGAGCAAGCGACGTTGAAGCCAGCTACAAATTGCCTGTCCAAAGCTCGCTAAGAGCGGCTGCTTAATTTCATATTTTTTTACGAGATTCTAGAATTTGGTCTATGATTTCTACCATTTTTTTCAGAAAGATTTCTGCCCGCTGCTGCCAAAGGTCTATGTCGGTCCCTTTAATCTGTGTAATGTGCCCATGCAAAATTCCTTTATGTGTTGAATACAAGTCGCGATACCATTGCATCAACTCTATGCGCATCATGTTTTTATCCACAAAGGATTCCTTTAACATTGCAGGAATGTGCTCCGGCGAGGGAGGAAGCTGGCCTGCCGTCATAAGGGCTGCCTGCGCTGAATCGACCATTGTCCAATAAACCCCCTCGATTGCGCCCATTTCAGCGCCTCTGCTTCTAGCTAAATGAGCTGGAGCGCGCTGCAATGCTGTATAAATTGCTTCGGGAGTTGCATGAATGCGGCCTTGTGACAACAATGCTTTGAGAGGCTTGAAGAAGCCGCCTATATCTATGAGCGCTTCTCCGTATCTTATCATGTTGAGAACGACTGGATCGCCGTATAGCAAATCCTGCCACCATGTTGTTAACTTAATACTGTTTATATGCAACTCTCTGCCGTAATTATTTTCAGAGACTATCTTGCCTAGCTCTTCGCGGTACCATGCTGTTAACTCGAGGTCCCAGTTAACTGAAGCGTCATCGACTACAATAATTATGTCAATGTCAGAAGATGGCGTGGCTGTGTTTTTACTTTGCGACCCAAATAAAATAGTTGCCTTAACTAGAGTATCAAATTTTTTGTGCACTTCAACCGCGAAATCGAGCGCAATATCCCGTTCTGTTTTAAGGTCTGACTTGGGAGAAGCTTGCGGCAGCTTCTTTATTATCTTGGGTTTTAATTGTTTTTTGTCTTCCACTTTATCACACTCTTCTTCGCACCTTGATAGTTTTGATTGTTTTTAAATGTTTTATTCCGTCGGGGTGCCTGCAAGCCTGCTTCTTCCGCCTGCAACCTGTCCTCCCAATTCTGTAGGAAGTGAAGAGAATCCTGCGCCGTACGTTGCAAAATTAATATCTGGAAGAATTCGCCCGTAGCCGCTAGAATAATTCCCTCCTGCTCCTCTCGTTGTGTTCCAGTAAGAAGCCATTTTCATAGGGTATAGTGGAGAGCCGAAAGCCTCGAATGTTTCAGCAAGGGGGGACGTTTTAAAGTGCTGGTACCATCCTCCTGTTTCTATAATTTGTTTTATTTGCTTGAACTTATCACCCATTTCTTTCTTCAAAGCTTCTTCGTGCTGCTTTATAGGGACGTTGCCCATTCCCATCGGCAATTCTGTGTGCTCTAAACCGAAGTTGTCTGATAAGTGCACGTGCTTCACGTACTTGGCAACTTTTTCTGTTTCTTTCACGACATCTTCTTTAGTGTAACCGTATTTGCGAAGCATGTTTATGTGGCCGACGTCCCATGTTACGCCGATAAGTTTTTGCGCCTGCTCTTGGGCCTCTTGTTCCGAAAGACCGAGCTCTTGCTGTGCTTTCTTGGCAAACTTGTCTCGAGATTCTTTTACAAGTTCTTTGAGATCTGCTGCTTTGCTTAGACCCATTCCCACGGGAGGATTTTCGATGCTTATTATCGGAGCGGTATTTGTTGGCTTGTCATATGCAAACTCTTTGTACGCCTTGAAAGCGACGTTTGAAAAAGTGCTCGATGCCTTATCGATTGCAAATTCCTTAAGCGGGCGGAAAACTTCAGGAGGAGCTATGGAGTTTAATAAACGAACGCCTTCTCCAACAGCGTCGGCAAACTTCACTAGATTTACAGCGTCTCCTTTGTATTTTTCAGTTATTGGGGCAATTTTATCGCGGTATCTTTTTAATTTTTCTTTGGTTTCTTCATCGTTTTTGCGTTCGGCCACCCCATATGCCTGATTGAATGAGGATTGCAAGCCAAGATAAGCTTCTTCTGCGAATCGTTTGCTATAACTGAGTTCATTTACCATAGAATCAAATAAACGGCGCTTTTCTCCAAATGGCTTCATGAATTTTTCATATTCTTCAGGGCTTTTTTCGGCCATATTGAAAGCAGTAAAAACAGCGTCTTTATCCCCTGTTTCTTCGCCTCCTTTTTTCCCTCCCGAAGCCAAAGTAATAACATGGTTGATTCTTTCTGACGCGCGCTCTGCTTCGAGATTGATATTTCCTAATGTTCTCGACCAATTTTCTTTGTTTAAACGTTTAAGCTCGTCGTATGGATTGTACTCCTTATCACTTAGCCAGATGTTTTTTCCTGTCTTGGGAAGCGCGCCGAAGTTTCCTGTTCGCTCGTCGATAACTGCTATGCTTGTGGCTCTTGGCTCTTTGCCTTCTTCTTTTATAAGTGTTTCTGTTTCTGGGAGGCCGTTGCTCGAGTGCATTGTGACGATGATATTTCCGTTTGGGTCCATGTCGTGGCTTCTTTCTACTGCAGACCATATCTGCCGCTCTGCCTGCTCGCGCTGCTGCTCGTCCCAGCGGTCTCGCGTTACTCCGGTAGGCTCGACAAGAGGGCCATGGAAAGTGATTTCTACTCCAGTCAATTCTTTGAGGCGCGCAATTTCTTTCATATGTGTTTGCGGCAGATACTCTAGCACATCGGGAGAAATTCCGGTAACTTCTATGACTTTCGCGCCTGTGCTTATTTTTTTAGAAACGGCATCTAATTGATGGGCTGTGCGAGGGTCAGTCGTCATACCAAAAGCACCCATCGGCAATTTTGTACCGACGTACGGAGACAAACTTGAGTCAGAATATTTTGGCTCTAGAGCATAATTTGCGCCCTCATAGAAATTAACTGAATAGTCTGCCATGTCAGACTCAAGAGAGGGATTTATTTAAACGTTGTTGTCTCTTGAATTGGTAACAAATTAGGTTGTCCAAGAATTACATTCTCCAATCGCGCCGGCGCTTGACCTGCAGACCTTCGCGCTCTTCAGAGGGATGCTCGTATCTTTCATTTCTATCTTCTCTGGATTGTATCCGCGACGCGTTTTCAACGCCCGTTTCTGACTGTTGTGAATTTAGGATAGCTTGACGCCCTGCGCCTTCCCCTAATACTGGTGCGGAGCGCGTGATTGGCCTGCTTCTCTCTGCAGCAGCCATTGGGTCTTCATATATTGTGTCCTGAGATACCGCTCCGCCTGTTGTGTAAGTGGCGCTGGAACGCGGCCGATAAAGTGCCCTGGTGCTTCCACCCGAACGGTTTTCGGGAGTTGCAACTGCAGTATTTATTTGCTGCGAGTCTAGCTCTTCTGTTTCTTCTTTTTGGCTGGTGCTTGCACGCAGGCTTGGATTTATATTTCCCCCTGCGACGAACGAAGCAAAATGCTCTGTTTCTAAATCTTCCACTTCTCCTTCAAGGGATTCTGCCTCGCTCTTCTCAGGCTCTATTATCTTTATCTTTGATGGAATTAATCGTATTTTGACATTTTTTGCCATGAGTTTATAGGATACTGGAGAATAAAACTGTTTCGGTCGGTCATAAAATCAATAATATTTTAACCAAGTCTTTTAGTACGCGGAATATTGTTAAATATGAAACCTAAATGAACTTCTTCATAAGCATCTCCGAAATTAATTTCTTTATAATCAACGTTTGGAGGCATGGTTTGAGCAGCGTGGTGAATTAAATAATGAATCTCCTCTTTAGGATTACTTCCCCTAAGAGTTAGGCCAACAATGCCATTTCTTGTACCTATTTCAGTGACTCTTGTTTCAGTAACTCTCCCTTTTGGTCCCTGACAAAGATTGAGATATGTACTTAGAGATTCTTGTCCCGAAGGGCCGATGATATATACTGTTCCTTCGCGCCAGAAAGTAAGGTCTTCCCTCGTTAAACCAACTCTAAGGTTTGAATCTTCGTCTGTAATCTCAAGTCCAAAGTAAGATTTAGCTAACTCATTTATAGCTTCATCGGGAGTTAAAATTCTTTCTGCAAGAGTTCTAGGCATGTTTTATTTAAAATAACACGGTTTATAATAATTATGGCTGTAGAGTTTAAGATTAAAGAGTAGGCATGCCCTTGCTCTTTTTGAAAGTTTCAGAAGCGCTTCTGCATGAATCGCGACCTGCGACTATGGCTTGCGAGCGCATGACTTTTTCATAAAATGTGTCTGGTTTTATTTCTTTTGAGTCTTTTGATTCCTGCTTGCCTTTTTTTTCTGATTTGAAAAATGAAAAGAGCGCGGAGAAAGGATTAACATCTTCTTCGTCTGATTTCTTTTCTTCAGCCTTCTTTTCCTTGCCTTCCTCGAGAAATTCATCTATATCTTTTTGAATCTCATCCAGACTTTCTTTAGTAGCGCCTTCTATTAATTTAAGCACATCGCTAACATTATCCTTATCTATTTCCTCTCTAAGGGCTTTGAGCTCCTGATTATTAAGCCCGAAACTTGTGAAAACTACCTCTGTTCTTCCTCCAAAAGAGAACCCTTGGCCGACTCTTTGCGGAATTCCCCTGAAACTGAATTCAACTAAAAGAATAGTATAGTATTTTCTCTCTGATGCATTCTTGAAAAGCTCTGGCAAATCTCCCAAAGCAATATCATCGTTGGGATTATATTCTTTCTGCGCGAGCAGGATAAGCTCTAATAGAATTGTATTAAAAGATGTAACGAGCCCGGCATTTGGCTCGAGGCGCGCTTCTAATTGATGCGCTGATTTAAGATATGGTTTAACCCAACGTGAGTATAATTTTATTGTGCTAACTTGGCTTCGCAAGTAGTGCTTTTCGATTTCGTAGCGCTTTCGCAACTCTTCTTTTGACTGGTCAATCCACTTGAAGAATTCCATGAGTCTCTGCTGCAGAATTCTCCTGACACGCTCATTCAGGTCTAGACCGCCGTCTTCCGACTTCTTGGTCACATAATCCAAGGTCTCTGCGGCCATAAACGCGTCGATTAAAGTTACATAATCGAATTGCTGGGCCATGCCTTTTATGGACGAATTGCCTCTGTTAATATCGACTTTGTCAAGCCAGATTTGTTTTAATGCGAGCAGTGCGGCGCGTTTTTCATTTGAGTCGCCTTTTTCGTATTTGCTGTATGCGTCGAGGCGGATGCGGAATTCTTTTAAGTCGTATATGATATTAAGAATCGATTTTAGAACCTGATTGACTGCACCCAGAGTTTTCATAGCCTCTTCCTGCATTTTAGTCGCTTTCATGCCCAGCTCTGAGAAATGAGCCGAGCCTGGTGCTGAGACAAAATTATCTATGAGCTTTTCAACTTTGTTGCCTGTTTTGCCTAAATAATCAAGAATCCAGAAATATATCGGCTCTAGGCTCTCGCTGGGAGAGTCATATATTATTTTGTGCGATTGAATCGGCGCCTTAATGCCTGGTGCTTTCAGCGGCTCCGGCGCCTTTAAGTTGTCCTCGCGCGAGAAGTCGACATCGAATATCTGGTCTTGCTCCACAATTTTTGCAATTCTGGCTGCTTCTCCGTATCCCTTTTCTTTTGCAACCTTTTTGACTTCTTTCCGCAGATTGGTTTTTCTTCCCCCTTCATCGACGAACTCCTGACAGTAAACGTCCGGGCTGATTGCTGCAATAAGATTACGAATATTAACCATGTTCTCTTTTGTTAACTTACGAGGAGGGTTTATTTAAAAGTTGTGTGCCAACTTTTAAGCCAAGAAAAGCCCGCTTTTCTGGTCCCAAAAATCTTGTAGATTTTTTAGGGCCACAAAAATCAGGGATTTTTGATGTTTAAACGTTGCTTTGATGAGATATTCAATATGCATAAAGCTAATAAATATTATCCTGGAATTAATCTTGCACGTTGAGAAGCAGTTAATTCTAATCGCCTATCTGAACGATAAGGGCAATCGAAGAAATTTGAGCCTTTCCTCAACATGCTTTTTGCTATTTTAGTAACTTCTTGCTCCCACGGTTCTCCTCTTGCGTATGTATGTAATTGATATAATCTTTCTGTGGTGGGTGGCAACCTTTTTCCACCAGACCAATATGCATTCGAGGGTTGGAGTCGACCATGTGGTCTGTCAGACCGCCATAAAAAAACAAGACCTTTGTCGCGGTCCTTGAGAATTCCAGAAGCATGAAAAACTAATTTACGATCGTCTCCATTTTGCCAGACCTTCCATTGGTCCGCACCATCTAATTCAGAATCGGCGTGGTACCTTAATGCATCCACAAGCGGAGACTTGTAACTTTCGTAACTCAGAATGCCTTCAAATGCCCCGTCTCGAACAACCGTGCATATGTCTCTTGCTCCAGATTCAACTAAAAAAAGAATTTTGGTTAGGAGTTTGGTGTTTTGAGCGTGCCTTGCGTCTTCTGGAGTTAAAGTTGGAAAGGTTGGTATTTCAACATCTGGTGTCATCAAAAAACTAGATTGGCTTGGTTTTTAAAGATTTATATATTTGATTAGAGGACAGATTTATATACAACTTCGATGTGATGATGTTATGTCTCTGGATGTGATAGATTTTACGCAGCTTGAGAAGCGCGGATTGCTAAAGCAGGAAAAAACTCAAAAAGAAATAGGTGTTATAGATTTTAGTTCACCTAGTGGGAATGCATCTGCTCCGGCCTCTGCAACTAATGATAATGCGTTTGACCTTCTTAGCGGCTTGGCGCAGGCAAGCACAAATACAAGTTCGGATAACGCAATTAAGGGCAATGAAAATATTTCATCGCATAATGATTTATCATTTAAGATGGACGGAGTTTTAAATAAGCTGGATGATTTGATGTATAAGATAGAAACTCTATCGTCGCGTCTGGCGCAGATGGAAAATCGCATTGGGAAAGACTAAACAAGGGAACTTATTTTCTATGAGAAGAGATGTATCTTTGTTGAGCCCTATCTACATCTTCTGGTGTGAATAACTTGTGTTGTAAACCGTAATCTAAATGAGGATTGTGAGCTTGACTTCCCTTTATAAAATCTAATCCCATGAGTTCA
>Ga0209541_10012980_pt1 | contig 12803 bp, 20 predicted proteins | sample RifCSPlowO2_01_FD_184027 | JGI IMG/M metagenome (GOLD analysis project Ga0209541, IMG submission 184027) | Groundwater microbial communities from Rifle, Colorado - Rifle CSP2_plank lowO2_0.1 (SPAdes) (version 2) | ecosystem: Environmental > Aquatic > Deep subsurface > Groundwater | place...
GGCATATCTGGAGAAAATCCAGTCAAAATTAGAGCTATAACAAGAGAATTTTTGAGGGAAAGGAAAAAAGCTCTTCTTGAAGAGATTATGATTAGAGATGAAGAATTAGCCCTTATAGAAAGAGGATTGCCTTTAGAAGGTACAGCAGAAGAGGAAGAAGCGGTTCTTACAGAGCAAATAGCCTCCCTAATCCAAAAACCTAATGGTTTAGGAGTAACCGAGAATGAAAGGCAGCCTCTAGACTTAAGTGGATTGGTTACAAAATACTCTCAAACTGTGACTGCTGTAAATTCGGGAGGATCGATTGTTAAACCCCTGCAACAAAGGAGACTCAAAGATGAAGAAGATATTATAACTGTGCCCCAAACTAGAGAAATACTAAATAAAAAAGGTATTACCATTGTTGATAAGCTTATCCCAATAGCGAGAATAAACAGAGAAGGGGATATTTCAAAGAGGCTTATATACTCCATTGTTTCTTTTCTAGAGGATAACCACCTTTTAGATGTTAAAGTTGTGAAAGAACGTATTGGTTCTGAATTAAGTCAGGATGGTGCAATTAACATTCTTAGTTGCACAAGACATTTAGGTATTAGAGATTTAGTCCCCCTTGTTAATCCTTACTATAGGCTACATCATGTATTTTATATAATCGGAAATGATGTTTCTTTAGATAACATCTTACCTCAACTCATTTGTATTCGTGACTCTCTTGGGGAGGGTAATTATTCTTACTATAGAATTTCTGAATTTTTGATTAATAATAGGAGAATGCCTGCAAATCATGAACTATTTGATCCTGTTATTGATACTGCTTTTGTTATTAGAGAAGATGGCACCTATGTCAAAGAATTTTTTGGGCCTTTTGAAAAGAGAACAAGAGGTTATATTATGCATATTAAAAATCTCTTTTCTTTCGAGGAAGGGCTTGCTGAAAAAGCTTTAGAACAGCTTGCAAAATATGATGGAGAGTTGGTTATTCCAATTGATGTGAGTGGAGCTCCATCACTTAGACAAGAGTCTCCTACTGTCATCTATATGTTTAAATGTGATGAGAAGGGGTATGTTGATTTAGATCTACTAAAAAGAGAGCTAGGGTTAAACACATAAGACAAAACGTTAGATAGTTCTTGATTATAACTTCTTATATTTTAACAGAATAGAATTACTAACAACACTAACACTACTAAGAGCCATTGCCCCTCCTGCTATTACAGGAGATAATAACCATCCGGTAGAGGGATATAAAATTCCTGCTGCAATTGGGATTCCTAGCACATTATAAAATAATGCCCAAAACATATTTTGCCTGATCTTACTCATTGTTAACTTACTTAGTTTTATTGCTTTAGGAACATCTTCAGGATCATTTCTCATTAAAACAATATTTCCTGTTTCCATAGCAACATCAGTACCAGAACCCATGGCAATGCCGATGTCTGCCTGAGCTATTGCAGGGGCGTCATTGATACCATCTCCAATCATTGCTACGTTTCCTTTTTCCTGCAGCTGTTTTACATATTTGGCTTTATCTTCTGGCAAGACATCTGCAAATACATTTTGAATTCCTGCCTGCTTTGCTATAGCTTCTGCTGTTCTTGCATTGTCTCCAGTTATCATGTAGACTTCAACATTCATTTCTTTTAATCTTGTTACAGCAGTTTTTGCAGATTCCCTAATTGTGTCTGCTACACCAATTACGGCTAGAATTTGCTTTTTACCTGCAAGAATCATTATTGTTTTTCCTTGATCTTCAAGTTGATTAACTTCTTCTATGACACTTGTTAAAGAAATGTTTAATTTTTTCATGAATTTAGGGCTTCCTAAGTAGTAGTCTGACCCTTTGAATTTTGCCTGAGTTCCATGCCCTGGAATTGCCTTGAAGTTTGTAACTTTTTGTAAAGCTATCTTTTTTTCTTTTGCTTTTTTCATTATTGCTTCTGCTAGAGGATGCTCTGATTGCTTTTCAATGCTAGCTGCTATTTCCAAGATTTTTGACTCTGAGAGTTTATTTGTTAAAAGAACATTTGTAACCTCTGGTATTCCTTTTGTGATGGTTCCTGTTTTATCAAAAATGACGTATTTTATTTTATGTGCTGCTTCTAATGCATCTCCTCCCTTGATTAAAATTCCATTTTGAGCTCCTTTACCAGTTCCCACCATAATTGCTGTGGGTGTTGCTAAACCTAGAGCACATGGACAAGCTATTACCAAGACAGCTACTGCTGTAATTAAAGCAAAAGAGATTGTCTCTCCAAAAATTAATGACCAGCTTAGGAACGTTATTAATGAGATTAGAATAACAATTGGAACAAAATAAGAAGAAATTACATCAGCAAATCTTTGGATAGGTGCTTTTCTTCCTTGCGCGTCTTCAACTAATTTTACAATCCTTGCTAATGTTGTGTTTTCTCCTATTTTTGTTGCTTTGAATCTGAAACTACCTAATTTGTTTATTGTTCCAGAGTAAATTAGAGATCCTTTTTTCTTTTCAACTGGGATTGATTCTCCTGTAATCATGCTTTCATCAATTGAAGAATTTCCTTCTACTACAGTTCCATCTACTGGAATTCTTTCTCCAGGTTTTACCAGGATGATATCATTTATTAGAACCTCATCTGAGCTTATTGTTATTTCTTTGCCTTTTCTTATTACTCTTGCGACTTTTGGCGTTAAACTCATTAATTTGCTTATTGCATCCGATGCTCTTCCTTTTGCTAAAGCTTCCAAATATTTTCCCATTATTACTAATGTTATTAAAATTGCAGAGACTTCAAAATACTGACCAGTTTCTTGATTAAACAATATAACATAAACACTATAGAAATATGCTGCTGTTGTTCCTACAGCAATTAATGTATCCATATTTGCTGTTTTATTTCTTAATGCATGCCATGTTCCTAAATAAAATTGCCAACCGAGGTAGAATTGAACAGGTGTTGCTAACAACCATATAAGATAATCTTTGTATGGAACTTCTATGCCTACCCCCATAAGGACCATGCCGATTATTACTATTGGAATTGCAAAGTCTAAGCTCAATAAGAATTTTCTTTTAAGTTCTTTAATTTCTTCTTCATGGAATTTTTTTTGATCATTACCAGAATTTCCTTCTAATACTGTTGCGTTATACCCTTTTTTTTTGATTATATCAATTAAGTTTTCATTTGTCAGGCTTTCATCATGGTGAATAACCGCCTTAGATGTTGAAAAGTTTACATTTGCAGATTGAACACCTGGAGTTTTTGATAAAGCTCTTTCTATTATTGTTGAACAGCTTGCGCAATGCATCCCCGTTACATGAAATTCTGATTTTTTACTCATTTATTTCTCCGTTTATTCTTAGATAAGTATATTATAACCCATACGATTAAGGCCATTATGGCTACATAAAATAAAAATGATGTTACGCCCCAAAGGCCGTAGTAACCCGGATAACCCATCATTCTGTAATTACCCATCATTCCGTTGGGTCTACCCATTATAGAATTCATCATCATGGGTGACATTGCATATTGATCCCCACAGTAAAAAGAGCGTGCCATATTTATATGAACTTGTTTTAGGCTCTCACTCCCTTCTCCCCCCATCATATTACCCATGTATTCATGAGCTTCTCCAGGATGTATCTGCTCCATATAATAATCTCCCAGAGATTCTAATTGATTTTCATCTAGATTATCACAAACGATTTTGCTGTTTATTACTTCCCTTGCTGCTTCAAAGTCATCTTTTTCTGCACCAGCTATAGAGATAACTAACAATAATATCAATATTGTAAATATACTTTTTGTACTTTTCATATTCTTGCCACCCATATAACCAATTCTGATATATCGAAAAATATATAAATGTGTTTATACTAATGATTGATATGGCAGATTTGAAGATTAATAGCTTAATAAAGTTTTATACTTTGGTCTTATTAAATAAAAACCTCAAGCACGGCTATGAAATTATAAAAGAACTTGAAATCATGTTTGGCAGGAGAATAAGTGCTGCGCATGTTTATCCTTTTCTGAACCTTCTAGAGAAGAACAAAATTATTACACATAAAAATGTAGAGGCTAGAGATAAAAAAAAATATTTTTTTACACAGAAAGGGGAAAAATTTATGGAAGATTTAATGACCAGATGCGACAATCTAGTGGAATCTTTGATAACATCTAAAGTTAAAAAGTGTGCTAATTGCAACTGCGAGATTTACAAGAATGGTTTTGAGAAATCTGTTAAAGGGAAGAAGCTAGTTTATTGTTGCAAACACTGCGCCAAAGGCTAATGTTTTTTTAATAAATATAGATTAATCAATAAAATTAAAATGACTAAAAGCTGGATTTCTATTCCTTTGAGGGGCAGAGAGAGAAAACTGAAGCTTATTCCAAATAAACCAAAAATTAACGGAAATAACCCTGCTACGCATGCTGAGCAAACCCCTGTTGCAAATCCACCTATTGTTCCTAAAGTTGCCAATATACCCTGTTTTTTTACATTGTTTTTTTCTTTATATTTTATGTAAACCAATAGAGAGTTTAAAGAAACTAAGAAGCCTATAGCCAGAGACAGTAAAGCTGATATTATCAATTCCTGCCATTTTATTGTTTCTAAGTATTTAGGAATATACTGAATTGTTATGTAGAATTGACTAAAGATTACATTTAATATTAAATAGATTAAGAAAATTAAGATGAAATAATACAAATAAGGTTTTTTGAAAACTTGTTTTATCAATTTACTATTAATTTACCTATGCCCATTCCCATAGAGCAAGAAAATCCAAATGTGCCTTTTTTATCTGGCATAAACTCCAGAACGTTATCATTATCTGTAAAAATTTTTCTTATGCTAAGATCTGGAATTGTAAAGGCTCTTAAACACCCTTTTAACTGCTGCATATTTCCTACTATTCTTACCTTTTTATTAGATTGAACTGTTATTGTTTCTGGATCATAATTGTAGTTAGCAACGCCCAGATTAACAATTTGAACATCGCCTTCATTTACTATGGCATTAGAACCTGCCTCCCCCCCTTTAACCAGTTCTCCATTTAAATCATCCTTTGTATTAAACCCCTTAAATGCAAAAAATATAAATAATCCTATAACTATTATACAAACCGAGGTTATTACCGTTGATTTTTTTAGTTTTATTGTTTCTTCCATTTTAGGTAAATAAAGCTGATTTAGGGCCGTATATCATTAAAAATGTTAAGGCTATTGTGATTACAAAACAAAATGTAATATAAGGGAAATATTCATATTTATTAAACTTAGCATTTCTGGCTTCCTTGTAAATTGTGTAGTCCAGGCTAATTAATATCATTAAAGATGCCAAAACTAAAAGAGGTATTATCAATTTTAGATTGTCATTTAACAACATTAAACTAGTCATTGCTCCCATTAAGCCCCCCATTAACCCTGCCATCATGCCTTCAATTGTTCCCATAACACCGCAGCAATTTCCAGTCCATATACCCACTGACATTCCGATTAGCATTCCTACAACTGAACCCATGAACATCCCATTTGTAGCACCTATTAACATGCCTATAAGAAATCCTGAGAGCATACCTGTGGTCATACCTATCATCATGCCTGTCATGCAACTAAAGCGGTTCCCATATGCTTTAATATGCCATACTGAGGCGCCTGTTATTACTACACTTATTACCAAAAATATTATATAATACCCATATTTGCTAAAGAAATTTGGAATGTTTTTAAAAAATCCAAGGTAAGCTATTGCCTCTAATAATGCTAAAGATACTAATATTCCTACTGCAATTAATATTACCTCTCTTTCAACCCTATCACTTTTTTTTATATCTTCCAAGTATCTTTTAAAGTTCACAGTTTCATTAGTTGAATCGCCGTTCATGACTGTGGCATCATACCCCGCTGTTCTTATTATATCTATTACTCTATTTACATCTAAATTATTTTCATATATGATCGTTGCAATTTCATTATTGTATTTCAAATTTATATCTTTTATATTTTCTAATTTAAAGATATTCTTTCTTAGCACTTTTTCACATGATTCACAATGCATTCCCGTTATTCTTAGTTTTATAATATTCATTTCAGAACTTCATATCCACTTTCTTTAATAGATTTATAGACATCTTCAATTTTTACTTTCTTTGGGTCAAAATCAATTAAAACTTCGCCTGTTTTATGGTTTACTTTTGATTTAACACCAAGATCACTTAACGAATCTTGTATTAAAACTTCACAGCTTTTACAGTGCATACCTTTGACTTTTATTTTCTTTTCCATTTTATTTTACATTGGTTATTATCTCCTTTATATCTCTTTCTAATTCTTCTGTGTCTTTTTTTTCTATCTCTTGAAAGAATTCACTCATGATTTGAGGATTCATACTTGCTATTTCTACTTTTCCTTTGTCTTCTATGACTACTATTTTACATGGCATACAAAGGGAAACAAATTTAGTCTTGCCTAATAATGCATTTGCATGTTTTGCTGAGCAAAGTTCAATAATCTTTAATGGACTATGGTTAAATCCTTTTGCTGCCAAACGCTCTTTTATATCATATATTTGGAATACTGACCATCCTTTTTTATCAATACTTTTTAAAACTGATACTACTGCCTCATCAAATTTTTTTCCTGATTTTGTTATATTAATTAAACTATTTTTCATTTTTACCTCCAAAAATTGCAACTATCTCTTTATGTTAATTTTAAAGTTACATATGTTTTATATTTACTTGCTTAGGCTGTTGTATATTACTACGAACAACCACCCTGCAAATAAAGATATAGCAACTACTTCTACAAAACCTATTATCCCACCGCTAAAAGATATGTTTACCTGCTGTACACTGGATAAGTCTATCCCGTGAAATATATAATTGAATGTCTTTACTGCATTTTCCTTAAATATTGCGATTATCAATGCACACAGGAGAGATAGTGCTCCTGCAACTCCCGCTACAGATAGTGATACCTTTTTTGCATCTAGTTTTTCTGTCTTATTTTTCATTATTTCGCCTCCTTTTTTCTCTTTAAAATATTATCAAAACCACGATGGATGCATTGCAACTAGCATTAATATGGTTATTAATATAAAACCTATGATGACTATGCCATTTTGATGCCTTTCAAAAAAACTCAATGACAATCACCTTTTGTTTTGTTATTTTCTTCTTTATCTGCATGAGTGTGGTGCATATCTTTCATCATAAAGAAGTGGCTGCCTATGCAGATTGCCAAAACTATCCAGATTAGATATGGGGAATCATACTTAAATACGTATCTTGCTATTATTATTCCCAGTAAAGGAATACCGCAGCAAATAAGCATCATTGCTGCATGGTTTTCTTTTATTTTTTTCCATAAACTCATTTTATTTTCTACCATATGAATACTCTTTGATTATTTTTGGGAATCCCGTTTATTGTGATTTTAAAGTTTTTTATATCTTTGTCTATTTGAAAAATTAATGCTCCTGATGGGTGATGGCTTTCTAACTTTGGAGCTGAAATTGGCTTAACTATCTTGTTGTTATATTCCAGCGCTGTTATTTGACTTAAATCAAATTGGCTAAGATCTACTGAATGGGTATTTGCTTTTATGTCTGCTTCTAGTTTATTATTATTAAACCTTGGAGTTAATTCTATTGAAACATCACCCGAATCTGTTGTTCCGGATGAAACTGTTTGAAATTGTGCGGGATAATCTATGAGGTCATCTTTTCCATATAATGAAACTCCGACATAAACAAGCAGAGCTATGATTATCACAAAAGAAGAGTAGATTAAATACTTTTCATAATCTTTTTTCATGTTTTTCTCTCCTATTTTTTATCTTGTCATTTATGTATAATACTATTGAGGTTAAAGCAATAATTCCTCCGATTATCCAAAATAGCAGCGATAATTTTTGCAGGGGCTGAAATGGAACTCCTGCGATAATAAGACCTAAATTAAACAAGAGTAATCTAGAGGATATGCATTTCTTTTTTAGATATAACAAGAAAGTTACTAGTAATAATATTACTGCAATAATCCAAAGTGGTTTAGTTATAGTTGTCAGAAACAACAGTGGCATTCCTGTAACAGTAATTCCTATTACACTTAGGATAGTTATTAGAGCCAGACAGAGATTGTGGCAGATTTGCCATGATCCAATGATGCTTGTAAACCCAGATATGCTTCCCAGTATCCCAGTTGTTTTCTCTTTTATGCTTGCAGTATTTTTTACCATCTTTTACAACACTCAACTATTTTTTTAGCTAAACGGTTCAATGATTTATTGCTCTTGTATAAGTAAATCAGGATAAATAACCCCCATAAGAAGACTAGGAATACAACTCCTTTTCCTGTGTCTTTAGGAACTAAGAGGTAATATACAATTATTGTTAAGGTGATTAGAAAAGGCAACTGAAATAATTTAAGATCTTCTTTTATCTTTTTTTCTAAAAGGTAAAATATGCCAACTATAGTTTGCCCCATTAATAGTGCAATAATTATAATATTTCCAAATAAGTTCAACTTGTATAAGATAAGAAGAGATATCCATGTTAAACTTACTGCTGCGCATATTGCACAGAGCGAGTTTTTGTATTTTTTAGGAATTATTTCTTTAATTACTAAAAAAAATACAAAAAGTGCTGCGATTGATATTAAGGTTATTAAGATGTCATTCATTTTATTGTCTGAATAAGCTGAATAAGCCCCCCTATTATCAATAATGTTAGAAAAGTGATTATAACCCCTTGGTATGAAATAGTTCTTCCTTGCCTTAATATTGTTATTTTTTTACTTATTGTAGGAGCTATTGATACTATTATGCCCCCAAAGACAGTGCCTATAACAAATGGATTTATTATATATGTACGATTCAGTATAGAGCCGTAATCCCCCATTAAAGAGATATAAAATGGATAAATGCTTGGGATAAGCTTTGATATTGGTATTATTGTTGTTATGTATGATACCAATATTATTACAGGCTTTTGGTATGGAATGTATTTTTTCTTTATTAAATTAGATACCCACCAGCCAGTTGAAACTGCGAATGCTCCAATAAACAACCCGATTACTATGTTGTTCACACCAAGCCATACTGCTCCTGCTGTTGCAGCTGCTGCACCCATGGTACATAGAGGGCAATGAGCTTCTGCATATCTTAATCCTGAGAATAGGAAAAATACAAAAGGAGCAAGTTTTTTGATATTCATTTTGCCCCCTACATAGTCATGAACTCGTTATATGTGCCGTCTTTGTTCACTGCATAAATAACAAAAGGTCCGGTTTTAGACCCCGGCATTCCTGGAGATCCAGAAGGCATACCCGGCATGGCTATACCTGCAATTGCTGGCTTTTCTGTTAATAATTTTGAAATTGCCTCCATAGGAATATGCCCTTCAATAAAATAATCTCCTATAACTGTTGTATGGCAGCTTTGCAACTGGCTTGGAACATTATATTTTTCTTTTATTACACTTATATCAGGCACATCAATCACGCTTACTTCTTTGTCACCTTTATTTTTGAAATAATCTGTGTAAAGAGAACAACAGCCGCATGTAGACCCCTTGTATATTGTTGTACCAGTTATACCTAAGACACCATTTCCTGTTGGGGGATTATTTTTGTTTGCCGTTATTGCAAATATGCCCCCCACGAAAAATAGTACTAAAACTCCAACAACTATTATTGATTTTTTCATTTTAGCACCCCCCTACCATTGAAGGGGTTGGTGCTGGTGGGGTTTGAGGTAGTGCTGCTATGCCTTGTACACTGCTTTGGATTACATTTCCTCCTCCTATGGATCCTTTTACTACAAAGGCATCTTTTATATTGTTAATTTGAACTAATTGGATTCCTGACAAAACAACTATTGCAACAACTGTTATTAACACAATTATTTGCTTATCCATTTTAGCAACCTCCTACCATAGTGGGCGTTGATGATGAACTGCTACTGCCAGTTTTTGCCCTTGAAGGGATTATTCCATGCATATCATAGTTCATTTTTTCATCTTCTGACCAACCAGTCATATCGATTGCTCCTGTATTGCTTACAACTGAGCTGCTGATTGCATTGCCTGTAATTGAACCTTTTAATGCATTAATCTGATATGCTTGTACCCCTATAAAAGAAACCATAACTGCAAGCAAGACTATAGTTACTGTTTGCATGTTCATTTTTAACAACCTCCAACCATATTACTAGCACTACCTTGACTCTGTTCTTTTTCAATTCTCCTATACTTGTTGCTAGCTAGATTTATGTAACTAAGCTCAATTCCCCTTTCCTTCAGAACATCTGCTTTTTGCTGCATCTGTCCTGGGAAGAATAATGTTTTCCATTTACCAAGCTCCTCTAAAATTTCATTATCTGTGTATTCATTGCCATGTTTAGTGATAAGGTATTTGGCTAACCCCCTCATTGCAAATGAATGAGCGCATCCACATGCTGCATTGCCTGGTGTTTGCCTATATTGCTCAGCTTCTTCTTTAGTAATCTTACCTGCTGCTATTGCTTCATCTATCCTTTGATTCATTTCTTCAACATCTTCTTTTCTGACGATTATAGAGTCGGCTCCACAACAATATTCGCAGCTTATTTGAGATACCACGTAGACGTATCTTTCTAGATCCCTGCCTTGCAGATTTATTGTTCTGTCGAGATTTCCTAACTTGTCTATGGTTTGATCTGCTAACTGTTGGTTAGAAGCGCTAACATCATCGTATTTTACTTTAAGCTCTTCACCGTATATACTTGGTGTTCCTTTTGGAACAACTGCCACCTGAACTATTGAAAGCCCTGTAGGAACACTACTTTCACTAACTGTTTTTGCCTCTACATTCTCTATAGGCTTAAAAGAATATAACTGAAACTGGTTAAAAATTGCAATTGCCAGCCCTAAAATAAGAAAGGCTATGATTGCTTTTTCTGCATGTTTATTATGTTCGAGTTTATTATGCTCTTCTGACATTTTTTACCTCCTTATGATCTAACTTAGAATAGAATGAGATTTTGTAACCAGATATATCTTACTGCCGGAATTGTAGTGCTAAAATTGTTCAGAAACGGCAAGAAATCGTTCCAAATTGTTCAGAAAGCACTTTTAAGGTAGATTTTATTCTTTTTTCCTTCTGGAACCTTTTTAATTAAATTCTTTTTTTCTAATTCTGTGAGAACAACACTAAGCTTTGTTTTACTCAGGTTAGTTCTGATTCTTAATGTTGACTGCTCAATACCATCTTGCTCTTTTACGGACATCATTACTTTTTTCTCATCTTCATTAAGTGCTTTTAGTAGAAATTCAAAATTTTCATCTTTGTCCTGCTTCTTTTTTGTTTCTTTTAGAGTGCTTACAAGCTCTTTTTGGATATTTTCTGTGTACTTTTGAGATCTGTCAAATGCCAAAAGGTATATTCCCAATGCCATTGTGATAAATATAATAGCCACGCCTATGTAAATTGGAATTTCGCTTTGCTCATGTATACATTTTCCTTCTTTTATACATGAGCCGCCAGTGGCTATCATAACTGCGTCTGTTAAATTATTTACTTGAATTTTAAAAACAATAAGTGGAATAATAAACAGTATTGAAATAGCTATTAAGATAATCCCCAGTTTTTTATTTTCCATACATAAAATGGATTTATATCGCCTTATAAGCATTTCTAGTTGGTTGCTGTGTTGCATAACTAACAATATGCAACAAAGTTCTCACTATCTTCTTTAAGAATAATTAACAGATATTCTGTACCTTTTGATACGCCCAGAACTTGAGCTTCGCTTCATGATAGATGTTCCTTTTCTTCGTAGCATGAAGACATTCTCCAAAGATTCTCTTGACTGCAGAAAATATTCCTTCTGTGCATATCCATCGTAAGCCATACTCTTTCTCCTTGCACCAATTTTCATGCCCTTTTTCCTTGTAAATCTGCACCGCTCTTGGTCTAGGTCCTATTCCCTGGGAAGAAGCATTCTTTCTGATTTTAATTACGGGTTCAATATCAAGCGCTTCACACAAATTAAAAGTAGCTTCACAGTCATGCAGTCCATCTGCAAGAAGCTTCTTGATGCGCTTCTTGTTCCTGCGCATCATACCTCTTGCTGCTTTTCTCTCATCAAGGTTTTCATTTCCTACTCTTACATCCACTATTTTTCCTGTTGTATCTCCTAGAATAACAATCTTGACCCAGCCTTTCTTGACTTGCCATTTGTGCCTCATCCAATCACCCCTGTTGCTTACCTTCATTCCAGAACCATCTACTCCTGCAATAATGTTTTCTGCTTCTGTTGCAAAGAGAGGATCCAGTTGATTAGTTCTCCTGCAGATCTGTGAATAAGAAATGACAGGAAATTGATTGAAATGCTTCGCTAATCCATGCAAGATTCCTTCCACTGCACGATAATCAAAGGACTTGATATGGAGAATTGCTGCAAACTGTATGAGAGATTCAGGATACAGGTAGGGATATCCTTCTTTTCTTTGGTTCATGGTCTTTACTTCCTGAAGCCATGTCTCAAGAAACTGAGGATTGATGTAGAATTCTCCTCTCTTTACTAACTTCTTGTTATACTCTTTCCAATTCCTTTTATCTTCATATTTCTTTTTCATTTGGAGTTCTCCTTCTAACCCTAAATGAATTGCTGTAAGAACTAGAATTTAATAGTTATGCAACACAGCAGTTGCTAGAGTTTTTGGAGTAGAAAGAGCTACTGTATACAAATGGAACAGAAGAAGAAAACATCTCAAAGACAGGAAAAGAAAACAGCATGGCAAGATTACAGAAGAGGTAGAATTGGCTATCCTTG
>Ga0209541_10012981_pt1 | contig 12803 bp, 15 predicted proteins | sample RifCSPlowO2_01_FD_184027 | JGI IMG/M metagenome (GOLD analysis project Ga0209541, IMG submission 184027) | Groundwater microbial communities from Rifle, Colorado - Rifle CSP2_plank lowO2_0.1 (SPAdes) (version 2) | ecosystem: Environmental > Aquatic > Deep subsurface > Groundwater | place...
TAGGTTTTAATATAATAAGTAACATATAATATTATTATAATATAAAATGGAAGAACAAAAAATTCTTGTAGGAAAGAGCAGGCTGAATGGTACCATCCTGCGAACTGTGAAAGAAATCGGACATATCCAGAAGCAGCATCAAAGCGTTCTCACTGATTTTGTTCGTACTGCATCCTCATTCAGCAAGATTGTGGGGCGCTTTATTCACCCTGCACAGATTGAAACCCCAAAAAAGCCTGCTTATATCATTCTTCTTGATTTTCCAGAACAGTACCTCAAATATGTGCATGGCGGAACCACGGGACTTGCAGAAAGGTATACAGGAAAGCCATTCAATAAAATTATGCCTGAACTCTTGAAAGACGTGGGGAACTGTGATGGGGCTATCATTGTTGACGATACGGGGACAGTAGTACGTGTCGGTGCGCAACTCATTAGCCTTGATACACGAAAGCTGACAAAGGAGCGAAAGAAAGAGTATGGAAAAAATGAAAACCCATCTGCCCTTTTCGGATTTGGAAGTCAAGTCGGAACACGGCATACGTCTGCGCTTGTGGCAACTCATAAGTATCCGGGCATCAAAGCGATAACCCTCAGCGAAGAATCTGATGATGTTCGCGTCTATAAAAAAGGGAGGATTATTGCTTCAACGCATCCAAAAGATAGAGTGCATGGATTAAAACGTATACCAAAACAAAGAACGACTTCTTTTTTTACGCGCCTTGCTGCATCTGTTCTATAGTTTCTGAAAAGTTTTCAATAAAATGTAGTAAGCTAATATAAAGAAAGCTTTTTCTTTTGTTCCTTATGGAAGAAAATGTTTTGCGGCACATTGCCTTGGGAACTTCTGCTCTCGGAATTCTTGGACTTTTTCTTATTTCTACTGTTTTCAGTTCACCGCTTCAACGGGAAGGACCTTACCTTGTGACGCATGTTGTTGACGGCGATACGTTGGATATCGAGACAGGGGCACGAATCCGACTTTCTGGGATTAACGCACCTGAGACAGGTGAATGTTATTACTCTGACGCTATCGAGGCATTGGAGACATTAGTCCTAGGGAAATATGTTTACACAGAACAAGATGTAACTCTCACCGATAAATATGGCCGAGCACTCCGATACATCTATGTGAATGACACGTTCGTCAACGGATACCTTGTCCAACACGGGTACGTCAAGGTGTATGATAAATATCAGAACGACACGAACCGTTATGATGAGTTAAAAGAACTGGAAAAAGAGCCAAGGGAAACTAGCCTTGGCGTCTGGTCATGCACGAATTCGCTAGAAGGATGTTTGTATGTCGCGAGCAAGAATTCTAAGATATATCACAAACCAGAATGCAAATGGGCAAAAAAGATTATGCCGGAGAATCTCATCTGTTTTCATTCTGAAGAAGAGATTGCCGAGTATGAGCCCGCAAAAAGTTGTTGAAAATATTGCGGGTTTTTTTCCTAAGTATATATAAAAGATCTTCCGCCAGAACCGTTTTATGTTTTTTTCCTTGCTGCTTGCTACATGTGTGGGAATTATGCTAGGCATTATCACAGGCCTTGTCCCGGGCATTCATGTTAACCTCGTATCTACGTTCATTCTTAGCATCTCGGGAATGCTTCTTGCCCATACGTCTCCTTTCCTCCTTTGTGTTGCTATTCTTGCAATGGCTGTCACGCATACATTCCTTGATACGCTTCCTTCGATCTTTCTCGGTGTGCCCCAAGAAGAGACAGTACTTTCCATGCTCCCTGGGCACCGCCTTCTGCTTCAAGGAAAAGGAACGGAGGCTGTTCTCCTGAGTGTGTTTGGTTCTCTCGGCAGCATGATTCTTGCAATTCCACTTGTTCCCATACTTGTCTATGTCTTGCGTTATTTTTATTCTATTTTCGAGCCGTTCATTGGATGGATTCTTGTTGCCGTTTGCCTTTTTATGATATTTAGAGAAAAAGAAAAAATAGATGCTGTTGTTCTCTTCTGCCTTTCAGGTGCGCTTGGCATTGCTGTTCTTCGCCTGCCCTTGACACAATCTCTTCTTCCACTCCTTTCTGGATTATTTGGCGTGAGCATGCTCTGCATGTCTCTTCGCAATAATGTTTGGATTCCAAAACAAGAACGAAGTGAACTTTCTCTTGAAGATGTGAAAAAAGCGTTGCCGTGTGCGGTTATTTTTGGTGGACTGGCAAGTTTTCTTCCAGGTCTGGGACCTGCACAAGCTGCTACAATTAGTTCTTCCTTTGTCAAACTTACCGAGCGAGGGTTCCTTATCCTCACAGGAGGACTTGCGACCGTGAACATGGTTCTTTCTCTTGTCATGTTTTATGTTCTTGACAAGGCACGGAACGGTGCAGTTGTAGCCATGTCAGAAATGATGCATCTCTCATTTTTTGATTTTTTGATATTTCTCAATGTTGCGCTCATTGCTGGCGGAGTAGCAACAATCCTAGCTATATTTTTTTCAGGGATATTTTCATCGCTCATCTCTTTCGTTCCGTATACGAAGATGTGCTTTTTTGTTCTTTGTTTTGTAATAGGTCTTGTCTTCCTCCTCACAAGCTGGATGGGGATTCTCATACTTTTCGTCAGCGCTGCTGTTGGTCTTGTTGCACACACGTCTGCCGTTGCAAAAAGTCACATGATGGGATGCTTGCTTGTCCCGGTTATCCTTTATTTTTTATTTTAGAATGAGAAATGAAAAATAAAGAAAGGCGATTTATTCTCCATCGCCATCATCATCGTCTTCGTCATCATCGAAGTCGTCATCTATATCGTCGTCTTCAAGATTTTCTTCATCGTCTATACGCAACACGTCATCAAATGGTTTTTCCATCGTATATACCTCCATTGTTTTTGAAACGCAAGGATAACAGGAGATATATAAATATTCCTGTTCTCCTTTTTGCTACGTGAGGCACTGTAGTTTATATATTTTTTCTTGTGTATGAGAAATTGTTGCACACTAGCCGAACCACAGAGTAAACCTTATAAAGTTCTTTGCTCTCAACATCACTATGCCAGTTGAAGAAGCGATCGCATTGATTATTCTCCCAGCAATTGCAATGGGAATCTTGATTGGGATCTATGAATTGACTCTAATTCACCGTGACGAGAATTATACAGGAAGCAAATGGTTTGCGCACGGTCTGCATACGTTTATCCCCCTTATCCTTGGTCTGCTCATTTCTTTTAATGTTCCATTTTTCTTGCAACAATTTGGCGCATCATTACCTCTATGGTTACAAAATGAATTGTATATTCGCCTCGCCATTGCACTGGTTATTGCGATTAAAGTTCGCGCTGTCTCTGCAGTTGTTCCTGGTGCCGCTGGGCGCGGTATGCGAGAAGGATGGATCCATACTTTCGTTGTAGGGATCCTTGTTGCCGTCGCTCCCTATGCATGGCCGTTTATAGAACCATTTGCGCCGACGTGGCTTGGCGGTAGTGCTGGGCAATAGGCGTATGATTCTTCAAGGGAACTGGATTGCTCTCCAATAAGGAAAAAGAAACATTTATTAGTCCCGAAGACCTCTATACTTTTACGTATGCAAGGGAAGCAAGAGCTCGAACGTTTCCTTACAGAAACTATTCACCATTCTTGCGAACGGCGCAAATTATCTATTTCTTTGCCGACACGGGAATATGTTGTGACACTCCTTGAAGGGATTATCAAAACAGATTCGCTGGTAACAGAATTTGAATGGAATAGGGAGCATATGCGAGGATTTGAGCCTATTACATTTAAAATGCAACGAGCAGCAGCAGATCCTAAAGAATTGAAATCTGTTGGAGATCACTGCCTTATTTTTGTCGGCTTTTTTTATGGCTTCGTCCAAAAACAGGGCGATGGACAGGCTAAATATTATTGTGAGACTGGTCAAACTGCCTATGCCCAGTATGGTGCCTACCAATTACACCGAAATTTGCAAACGCAAGGGTTTCTCTTTAGAGAAATGGCAAAGAAATTTATTGATGTGGGAAAGATTATTGGGGATATTGAACTTGAAAACATGGATGAAAAAAAGCTGTACCGCCTTCTGGCATTGTATGAAGCGACTAAAGACGAAAGGTATGCAGAAATGCTCCGTACAAGCGGAATTTTTTTAGAAAAAGTGGGGCTTAGTTGATTTAATTTTTGCTTAAAACTTTTAAGTGGCAGATTTTTATGTGTTTTGCTAATATTGGTTAACAGATATATTGTACTTACAATTAATTGTTTATCCTATATATTGCTTGTACAACACAAAGTTTAAAAATAGCGGAAACAATTAAGTTTGTATGAAATCTTCCGGTTTAATCTCCCTCAAAGGGCTCCTGGCCTTCCAGATCCTCCACCTACTCCATAAAAAAGAGTGCTGTGGCGACGATTTAGCAAACCTTATTGGCAACAAAAAGGGCAGCAAACTTACCCCAGGGACTATTTATCCTGCGCTGAAATTTCTCAGACGAAAAAAACTTATCGCGTATAGAAAAAATGGCCGGAAAAAACTCTACTCGCTTACGAAAGCAGGAAAAAAAGAATACCGTAATGTTCATACAACTTTTGTCAGCATCTTCAAACCACTGCTTAAAATATCTAAGAAATGATTACTTCATTTTAGCGAGGATATTTTGCTTTAATGCATCGACTTTTTGCAAGAAGACTTCTGGAAGATCTAAATATTTTACTTCTGGATCCTCTACTAATGTGACAAACGTTTCTTCCGCCTTGTGGAGCTCGTAATATAAACTTAAATACTGACCAGAATCCGAGAGCATTTTCCTCTTGATCTCTGCGTACTGAGTCATAACCTTTTCTACTTTTTTCATGAACACAGACTCTGGCGAAAGTATCTTTCTTACCTCTTGAGCACCTGGGTCTCTCACTAATGGCTCTATTGGTCGTGAAGGTGTATTTTGCAATCGTTGCAGACGTTCACGAATAGATTCAACCATGTACCATACAGAGAAAGATTTGTTAATAAGGATTTATTCAGTGGAGAAGTTATTTTTCTTTCCAAATATCCCCTGCCTTTGTAAATGCTAATTTTCGCTGGAATTTTGAGTTTTTGATGTAAATCTGCGTCGTCCCAATATCACTATGACCAGCATAGGATTTTATCGCAAAAGAGTCTACGCCCTCGTCCGCCATATGCTGCAATCGGCTGTGCCTAAACATATGAGGATGCAGATCACGATCAAGTAGTTCCTGGCCATATTTCTTGAGGTTATACCATATGGTTATAGGTTTTATGGCAAATATCAAAGAATTTGGATTGGTAATCTCATTTTCACCAAGGTAGGTTTTAAGCTTCTCTATTGTTGCTTTCTGAAAGTATACGGTTCTTGGTTTCCTCCCCTTTCCCATGACCTGCATTTCTCCTGTATCTATATCAATATCCTTTATCCGTGCATTTGCCAGCTCTGAGACTCGTGCACCCGTATCATATAATAATCGTACAATTAGGTTATCTCGCTGATTTTTGATATTGTCTCCCAGATAGAGAATTTCTTTCTTTGATAACACGGAGGCTGCTAATTTCTCCTCATCAGTAATCGCAGAAAGGTTCCGCTTCTTGAATGTTGCTAATTCCTTGATCTGTTTGTCTTCATATCCCTTTGATTTGAGATATATCCATAATGCGTACGTCGCTAGTGGGTAGTTTCTTTCTTTGAGATAAGGGTTGTGGAGCTTTTGTAAGGATTCCAGTGCTTGACCTGGTGATGTGGTTTCAATGAATTTTGCTAGTATGAGAATGCCTTGTTTTGTTTTCTCCCCTAAACCTTTTCCATTCTTTTTGCTAAATGCATTAAGAAAATCTTCAAAGAGCAACAGTTCATCCTTTTCCATGGCAACTAAAGAATAGAAGGTATATAGTTTAATACCTTTTGGTAAGAGCTATTTTTGAAATAGAGGAATTATTTCTAGTTATAGTATTTTTGTAGCCTTAAGGGATAGCAAGCATATGTTATGTACATACAGGAAACCTTTAAAAGTTCGTACCAAACTTCTTTTTTTATGCCATCAAAGAATATGATCCAAATCGTCTATATGACAGAACTCACTAGAGGATTTATCCAAGAGTATTGGTCTGAGCCAGACGCTCCGCTACATGAGCTTCTCCTCAAGGGGCTCCTGAGCCAGGAGTCTCTCATGCCCATTTTTATGGATGAAGATGCAGAAGCAAGTGTTCTTGAGAATCAATACCTTGTTGCAGCATACGAAACACGACGACAAGAACTCCTCCGCTCCCCATCCCATGCAGGACTCTGCATTGAGGATTATCTTCATTTCAGTGAGATAGACGCCGAGGAGGAGGAAGCATTTCATAACTCTTTGGCAAAACGTTCCTTATTCCCAAGCACAGACAGACAAAAAAGAGAACTGCTTCAGGCATATTTCGGCGATAGAATCCAATGGGGCAAGATAAACCAAAAAGTCGTGGCGTCCGCACAATACTTTGACCACCCTGTTACTGCTCTTCGCAGTTATCGTTTTCATGTTCAAAACTTTCTCGTTCATGTTCCCAGGACGATGGATTCAACAACGTACCAAACTGCAGAAGAGAATGAAAGGGGTATTGTCCTAGGCATTATTTGCAGAGATGTCAAACGCCCGGGAAAATTTAAGTTTAACCTTGAAGGATTGCTTGGGGAACACACGCTAACCGCAAGTAAGTTTATTGCAATATTTCAGACAGACCTCCTTATTGTTACACATGATCCCGAAAAAGATCGCTTTGACCCCTTCCTGTACGACGATTATTCACATACTGACCAAGAAAAAACAATTCGTGGCGTTCTCCAGACTCTTGGATTGTATGCATTTTTCCGCTTTCTAAAACGACAGGGCGCTACTTACCCTAGAGGATGGCACGAAAACTTTAAAACTGTGTGGGACTCTGTGATTGCAGGAAGGTGAATATATGAAAAAGAAATGTTTCCTCTGTCGATGTCACGACCATTGGCTCTTTGGATGCGTGAAACATAAAAACAAGGAATGCCATTGCACTACAAAATAAGTTTAATCTTTGCTTAAATAGTTTAATCTTCCTTACTATTAGCTAATCATACTTTTTTTCTTTATGAACCTTATTCAATGCCTTAATGACCCCCTTTGCAGCTCGTGCCTTTGGAAGCTCTTCTTTTTTAATACGAACCCACGTTTCTGTGCTTGTTCTCTTTCTCTCAACAAATCCGAAATCTTCCAGAATTCCTAGATACTGGGCTACTGTCGTTCTAATTTTTTCATATGATCTATTTGGATAAAACTCTGCCCCCACTTCACGTAATGTATGCCACGATTCTGGTGCCTCTTTGTTTAAGGTAAAGATAATCCAGGCTAAGTTTTGTTGGACGTCTGTCAACATATCCCAATTTTTTGAATCTACTGCTGTCAATGTTGTAGACACAGCTTCTGGCTCTATGTCATAAAGGCCTAAATGTTGCTCAAGCTTCCCTAATCTCTCAATAATACCTACAATTTCTTCTTGATGGGAATCATGTTTTTCCTTAAAGTGAGAAATCCATTTACTTACATCATCCATATCTCCCTTTATACTCGAAAAAGACTTTTGAAGAGAGGTATGAATATCTGAGAATTTCTTGTCCACCTCTTTTCTAATAAACCACCCAAACATTTATGTTATCCTATGTTGGAGGGGGTATATTAATTTTACGGCTTTGTTATTTAATTTTCTTCTCTATGTCTATAGACGTCTATAGACTCTGTATCGACAGTCGTCGACACTCTTCGACACTCTTCGACATGAATCGACACCCTATCTCAAAGGTATATATTAGAGAATGTAAAGGGTTATAGAAAAGTATTTTGGTTAAGAGATAAAAAATAGGTTAAAAATGGAAGGAAAGTCTAAAAGTATGAGTCTATAATTATAAAAAAATGGCCTATTGAGAAGGAGATAATTAAAAAAGTGGAATCAAAAAAAAAGGAGAGTTCAAAAATCTTCCCCAAGCCTAGTTTGGTTTGGATCTAGGTTATAAAATTCTTGAACTAGCTTTTTTTTGAGATTAAGACTACGAATTTCCGACGGAATCGATAGTATCACGAGTTTATTGTTGTAACGACTTTTTACAACAGGAAGACCCTTTTTTATTAGTCCCCCTACATAGGTACGGACACAACCAGAAGAAATTTTAAGTTCGCCCGCAACAGATTCATACGTTACTTTCCTACTTTGTTCCTCTTGATGATATACTGTCAAAAAAGTTAAAAATTCCTGCCGAGAAAGACGGGCAAGGACTATTGGCAACCCTTCTTGGAAGCGCCGAATATCTAGTGAATAACCAACTGTTGAATAACCATCTGTTGAATAACCATCTAATGAGACCCCCTTACTTCTTATGGAGTCCTCTTTGTTCAGTGGTGACAACTTCAAGGAGGGGGGTGTTTCTGGTGTGTTTTTAAGAGTTGGAGGCGATTCTATAGGTCTTTTTTCATCATTTTGAGCAGAAAGTGAGGCTTTCTTATCCTCAACTACCTTAATCTTATGCAAAAGACCGAGAATTTGAGAGTTCTGGACCTCTATTTGCTTATTTTGAGAAATAATAAACTCTCTATTAACCCTTAACTCTTGCTCAAGGGCGTCAACATGGTCTCTCATCCGCTTAAATGACGCTTTCACGTTCCTTCGAAAGCCAAACATACTACAAAAAAACAATGTAAGCTATAAATAGATTTAGTAGATTTACTACAGATGTGCCTAAGATCTGTCTAACATGTGCACAGGATGTGTCTAATCATTGCACAGTCATTGCCTAATCATCACGCCAAAAGCCCATAATTCCCCCTAAATACGCCAATTATGTGTCTAATCATTGCACAAGTGCATAACCAATCGCCTAATGAATGTAAAATAAAAGAAGACTAAATTATCCTATATATTCTTCTGCTTTCTGATGCTCTGCTTTAGGAATATTTTGCAATGTGGGAAGAACAATGTGAGGAGGGAGCCCAATTTCTTGCCCGAGCAACAGACATTTAACATTTGATCTAATAAGAATATTGTTCATGACAAGCTGCATGACTTCCGGAGGAAGCTTCTTGTTCTTCTTCCATCCCTTTACGATGTTATCAAGAGCTTCTTTTACATCAAAGTATACGAGATTTCCTTCTAATAGAATAAACGCTTGCTTAGGTAAATAATCAACCTTAAACTCAAATAAAAATCGAAGAACCTTTTCTTTCTTTTCCCCACCGGCCGTAACATCCTCTTCTTTGATTTCAAGAACGCGCATGTTATTTTCTACTTTTAATGGAACTTCTAACTGCTTTAACCGTGCTACTTCCATCTTATCATAGGTAAAGGATACAATGGGCATTTTTTCACCTGCTTTATGGAAACTTCCTGGCTTATTTAAAGATTGTGGTTTTCTCACATTTCTTCAGGGGCTTCTATTCCCAAAAGTCCGAGACCTTCTTCCAAGACGTCGCGAACTTTTTTCACTAGATTTAGGCGCGCCCTTGCAAGACTTTTGTCTTCCTCTTTTACTACAGGACAATGCTGGTAAAATTCGTTAAAGCGCTGGCACAGAGTTATCAAATACTTTGCAAGAATTGACGGCTTGTACTGCTCTGCTGCCTGCGTCGCCATCTCGTCAAATTCTGCAAGTTCCTTTACTACTGCGATTTCTTGTTCTTTGGTGAGCTTTTCATACTGCGGCCTTGCACTCATTTTTCCTTTTCGCAGAATCGAACATGCACGCGCGTGAGTGTACTGTACATACGGTCCGGTCTCGCCTTCAAAATCTAGGATCGTGTTCCAGTCGAAGTTTACGTCCCTTACGCGGTCATGAGAGAGATCCCAGAAGACAATCGCGCCGATGCTCACTTGCTCTGCAACTTTTGCTTTGTTCTTTAATTTGGGATTTTTATCGTCGATAATGTGGAGGACTTTTTCTCTGGCCTTGTCAAGAACATCCTCGAGGAACACTACTTTCCCTTCTCGCGTAGACATCACATCTTCGCCAAACTTCATCAAACCAAAAGGAACGTGCTTGCATGTACCTGCCCAGGAAAACCCCGCAAGATCTAAGACGCGGAATACCTGCTGGAAATGCAATGACTGCCGCGCATCGACGACGTACACACATTCTGCAAACTTGTACTTCTTTGCACGGTAGATTGCTGCTGCCAAATCCCTCGTAGCGTAAATTGTCGAGCCGTCAGATTTTTGCACTATGCATGGAGTCATGTTATACTTCTCCAAGTTGACAATGAGGGCCCCTTCACTTTCTTCTACTAATCCTTTTTTCTTAAGGAGGCCTATCGTTGGCTGCAATTGTTTTTGGTAGAACGATTCGCCTGCCCAGGAATCAAACTTCACGTTGAGGCGCTTGTAAATCTTATTGTACTCTTTCAATGACAGGTCCTTGAACTCTTTCCAATACTTCAATGCTTTTTTGTCTCCTTTCTCCAGCTTGAGAAACCATTCCCTCGCCTTGTCGTCAAGTACTGGATCCTTTTCTGCTTCTTGATGAAACTTGACGTAGAGTTCGAAAAGATATTTTATCGGCTCGTTTTTTAGCTTCTTTCTGTCGCCCCATGCCTCAAATGCATAGATCCCTTTCCCGAATTGCGTTCCCCAATCACCAAGATGGTTTATTTTTACTGTCTTGTATCCCTGCAGGCGAGAGAGCTTTTCAATGGAGTTCCCTATCATCGTTGAACGCAGATGTGCAACTGAAAACGGCTTCATAATATTTGGAGACGAAAACTCGATGACTATTGTTTTGTTGATCTTTTTCTTCTTTGGCTTTTGCTCGATAATTGCTCTGTTGTACTGCCCTTTATCGATGAAAAAGTTGAGGTATGGACCTGTTGCTTGGATTTTTTTCACTAATTTTGTCGGTTTGATCTTTGCTGCTAATTCCTGGGCAACTATTTGTGGTGGTTTTTTATAGAGTTTTGCCAAGGAAAAGCATGGTAATGCGTAATCGCCCAATGAGGGATTTGAAGGTATTTCCAGAAGCTCTTCCGTAATTTTTTCTTTCTTGAGAAGCTTTGCTACTTCTTTTTTGAAGTCCATGCAGTAGTTATATCGTTCCTCTTCTTAAAATTTTTGCGGAAAGATAGAATCGGCGTTATACCGCAGGAATCTTTTTATATGAAGGGTACTACCATTATTTACACTGATGAGTACTATTTCCCTAGCTAACTGTGAAAAAATCAAAAGCGCTCTCCTTTGTATCCTTTTTGACGAATCACCTAAACCCATTTCCGCTGCACAGATTGCCTCACAGGAAGCACGAGACAAAGAGTTTATCCTAAAACTTCTTAAATCCATGGAAAAAAAACAATTGGTGAAAAACGTAACACCTGCCTTTTCCAGAAAAAGTTATTGGGTTATGACAGATGAAGCCTATCGAAAGTATAAGGAGCTCCTCAGATGAGCATTGAAGTCCTTATCCAACATAGAAAAACAATTCTAAAATCCGGGGAAAAAGAAATGAATGCAAAGGGTTTTGTAGTCGACGTTGCAGATGGAGTGCATTGGTCCGAACATACCTTCTTTTCAAACATTTCTGAGGTTGTTGATTTCTGTTTCACAAAATACCCTTCTGGGATTTATTACTTGAATACAAATGAAGGAGTCTATTTAAAATTCTGGGAACTCTACACAAAAAAGCAAGGGAATTCTACTGTTTCGCTTTCAGAAGAATAGATTTCAACACAGATTCTTTCCCTTTCCATGCCATCGCTTCTTTAATAACTTCCTCGATCCGCATCACCGGAATCACCTCTATCAGTTTTAATTTTTCTTTTGAAATAACAATGTCACCTTCGTTGGCCTTAGGGATGATTACGCGTTTAATGCCCGCGTCAATTGCTGCCTCGACCTTTGCTGTGATACCCCCTACCGCCAGCACGTCGCCGCGTACTGAAAGCGACCCGGTAAGTGCAGTATCCTGACGAACGGGAACGTTTTTCAAAGATGAAATAATTGCTGTTGCCACTGCTATTGATGCAGAGTCTCCCTCGACGCCTTCCGTGGACTGGACAAACTGAATATACACGTCGTATTTTTCACGCAAATCTTCACCAAAGTATTTCAAGACGAGCGCTGAAACGTTTTTCACTGCTTCCTTTGCAATCTCTCCAAGTTTTCCCGTTGCAACAAACTCTGTTTTCTTGCCGCCGGGTGTTACCTCGGATTCGATGGGAAGCACGATGCCTGAGAATGCAGTATCCCCGCCGATAACTGCTAGGCCGTTGACTCTCCCAACTCTTGTTCCTTCTACCACAATAACTTCATACTTTTTCTTTGCTTCTATATATTTGTCTGCCATTTGTTGCTCTAATGTCCGTGAAAGTTTTTTTGCCTCATGCACGTGCTTCGGCAGCACGAACTCTACGTTATCTTCTACTGCAAGGTCACCTGCTGCGCGCACCAGTCCACCGAGTTCTCGCAAGCGCACGGTTAATTTTCCTGAGGTTGACGCAATCTTTCGCGCCTCATTGATAATAATATCCGTCGCCTCTTTCGTAAAGTGACGAATTTTTCCGTCCTTTTCTACTTCCTGTGCGACAAAAATTGCTAGCTTGTCCCTATTCTCCTCTGTGTCGTCCATGGTGTCGTTCACGTACACTTCATAGCCGTAGCCACGGATCCGCGAACGCAACGCAGGGTGCATGTGTTGGACTGTCTCGAGGTTTCCTGCAGCGACGAGGATAAAATCTGTTGGCACTGGTTCGGAGCGTGTCATTGCACCGCTGGATCGGTCAGACTGTCCTGTGATAGGATATTTCTTTTCCTGTAGCGACGTAAGAAGCTCTTGCTGCGAGTGAGGTGTTAATGTGGAAATCTCGT
>Ga0209541_10012984_pt1 | contig 12802 bp, 19 predicted proteins | sample RifCSPlowO2_01_FD_184027 | JGI IMG/M metagenome (GOLD analysis project Ga0209541, IMG submission 184027) | Groundwater microbial communities from Rifle, Colorado - Rifle CSP2_plank lowO2_0.1 (SPAdes) (version 2) | ecosystem: Environmental > Aquatic > Deep subsurface > Groundwater | place...
TCCGCTTCGTGTCCGCCCAGTAGGGCTCGAACCTACGACCTTCTGCTTAAGAGGCAGTTGCTCTACCAACTGAGCTATGGGCGGATGTATTTTTATATTTAAAGAAATATTACCACTACTTTTTTGCGGCCCTCTGGCTGGCCGTGGCCTTCGGCGTCCAGTACCTGGTGCCGGAGGACCCCCTGAAAATAGTGGCGTTCGTGAGCGGGTATGCCTCGATTGGCCTGGCCATCATCGTGTTCGCGGTATGCCTTTCGCCGTTGAGCCGCGTCCTCCGCCACCCGTTCGTCACCAGCCTGCTGGCCAACCGCCGCTACATCGGCTTGTGGGGCTGCGCTTTTGCTTGGACGCACGTGGCATTGGCGGTCGCTCACCTCTTGGGGGGAGACCTGGGCCTCATTTTCCAGCCCGACGGCTTCATGCTCTTGTTGGGCTTGCTGGCCTTGACCATTGTCACGGCCCTGGCCTTGACTTCCAGTGATGGCATGGTGCGGTTGCTGGGCGGGCAAAACTGGAAGCGCCTGCACTCGCTCGTCTACGTGGCCGTCCTCCTGGTGGCCGTGCACGCCTTCAATATCGGCAAGGTCGTGTTCGCGACAGACTGGGCCAAGTGGGCGCTGGTCGGGGTTGTCGTGTTGGTTGCATTGTTCAAGGCCCGACACCAGTTCAAATTCTTTTGAACCGCCTTTTTGCCTTCGGCAAAAAGCCTGGGGAAAAGTTCAACGCAACACAATTCAAATTGCTTTGAAGTCTCCAAACCAAATTATTTAAATCGCGAGACCCTAATTCGTTCAATCAGCTCATGTGCTGGGGGAGTGAAAAATGACTTGTGGAATATGCAATCATGCAGTTGAATCGGTGAAGGCGCAGCCCCAATGGTTTGCGCTGGGCTTTTTGGTCATGGGTGCCTTGCAGTATTATTTCCTGGGCCCCTATGGACCCATGCGTGCACCTGACAACCCCGTTATCATCAACGACTGGGTTTTCGCCTTCCTGTTCTCACTGGCTACAGGGGCTTTCCTGGCCCTGTGGAAGCAGCGGCAGGGCGGCCCAAAAACCTGTGCCACGGCGGGAGGCGTCGGTGGCTTCTTGGCCGTCTGGGGCGCGACCTGCCCCTTTTGCAGCCTGTTTCTCTTGACCTGGCTGGGCGTGCCGGCGGGAGCCGGCGCTTTGAGTGCGCCCTTCCTGGAGCCCTACATCGACGTCATACGGTTGATTGCCTTGGGCCTGATGTTCTACGGCATGAAGCTCCTCGCAAAGCACTGACCCCTCAGAAAGAGTGGGGGCCGAGGGTTCGGCTCCTACTTTTTTCTTTCCCTTTCCTGGAGGAGCAGTTTTCCAAGGGACGTGAGGGTCAAGGCGATTCTTCCTTTTTCCCGGTTGACTTCGACGAGGCCGAGTTCCTTGAGGCCCTGATTTTTTTCGTTGCCGTACAAGTGGTAGTTGACGAGGCTGGGCCCCAGCTTCAGCTGCTTGCTTATTGCTTCGAGGGACGAAATGCGTCCCTGCGTTTTCAGAAGCCGCATGATGTCGAGTTTCTTGTCGGAAAGCAGGTCATAGTACGAGAACTTGAGGACCGGGAACACGATGAGCTTGTCATCCATGAACTCGAAGGCCTTCAAGCCGTTGACAAAGCAGGCGCTGAGCGCCGCGCAGCCGAAGGTTCCCATCGTGGAACTAAGGTTGACCATTAGGGGCTTGCCTTTTTCCTTGGCCTTCACGTGGGCGAAGGCCGCGAAGGTTTCCTCCAGGGAATTCTCGTCCTCGATGGTCTCGATTTCCACGGGGATCTTGAAGCGTGCCAGTTCCCTTTTCGCCGCCTCCGCGTTTCCAAGGGCGTTGAGGGGCGAGAGGAGGATGATTTTCTCGGTGGGAAACTCCCGGATGCCCGCGAACAGCGGTTCGGGGTCCTCCTGGAAGGGCGCGAGGATGGTGTGCTTCATACCCCTCTTTCCCCACGGAACTTATTAAGAATTTATTTGAATAATTCAACTTTATTTGAACTGTTCAGGCAGGCTATTTTAGCCTAATGCCCTCTTATTGGGAGCGCATGCCCGCAAAAAACCTTTTCGCCTGCCCTGAGTGCGGCCTCTTCTACCCAGTGGAGGCGCTCGCCAAAAAGTGCGCGGCCTGGTGCAGGGTGCATCCCGGCACCTGCGACCCCGGCATCATCGGGCAAGCGGTTAAAAAACGTTAGGGGTTCGTGCTTACTGTGATTCCATGAAACTCCGGCTCTCCACCCAGACCCTTTCCGACCCCCTCTCCTTCAAGGGCGATGCTCTGGTCCTCGGCTTGTTCAACGACGGAAAGCTCTCCCGGGAAGCAGACGCCATCGATGTGGCCGTGCACGGCGAACTCAAGGCGGCCCTGGCCAAAAAAGAGTTCACAGGGGATGTATCGCAGGCCATTTCGGTAACGACTTCCGGCAAGTTTCCCTTTCGCCGCGCGGTTTTCGTGGGCCTGGGCGACCAAGCCAAGTGCTCGCTGGAAACCCTGCGACGGGCCTCGGCCCAAGCCACCTTGTCCGCGAAGGGCCTGGGCTACAAGGCAGTTGGCACCACCCTCCACCAGTGCAACGTCGCCGGCGCCTCCACTGCCGACCGGGTGCGTGCCGTAGCCGAAGCCGCCGCGTTATCCGTCTACCAGTTCACGCAGTACAAGACCCTGGACTTGGAGAAAATCAAGGAACTGGATGAGGTCACGCTGCTCTTGCCACACGCGGACGCAGCCCTCAAAAAAGCCGTCGAAGAGGCCTCCATGGTATGCGATTCCGTTTACCTCGTGCGCGACCTGGTCAACACCCCGGCGGCCAGCAAGCGTCCGGCCGACCTCGCCAAACGCATTGCGGTAGAGGCGAAGAAGGTCGGAGTCAAGGCCATGGTCTTCGACCAGAAGCAGATTACGAAGATGGGCATGAATGGGTTGCTGGGCGTCAACAAGGGCAGCGCCCACGAGCCCCGCTTCGTCGTGCTGGAGTACAGGGGCGCTGGCGCCAAGAAGAAAGTCGCGCTCGTCGGGAAAGGGATTACGTTTGACTCGGGAGGAATCAATCTCAAGCCCTGGCCGGCCATGCGGTACATGAAGGAAGACATGTCCGGCGCCGCCACCGCCGCAGGAACGGTTCTGGCCGCTGCAAAGCTCGGCCTGCCCCTGCACCTCTTGGCCGTGATGGCGTTCACCGAGAACATGCCGGCCGCCGACGCCTCCAAGCCAGGGGACGTGGTCAAGGCCTTGAACGGGAAAACCATTGAGATCATTCACACCGACGCGGAGGGGCGCGTGATTCTGGCGGACGCCTTGAGCTATGCGGAAAAGCAGAAGCCGGACTGCATCGTCGACCTTGCCACCCTCACGGGCGCGGTAGTCGTCGCGCTCGGCAGCTATTACACGGGCGTCATGGGCAACGACCAGAAGCTTGCCGAGCAACTCATTCAAGCCGGCCAAGCCACCGGGGAATGGGTGTGGCAACTGCCGCTTCCCGACGAGTACAAGGAATGGACGAAGAGCGAGGTCGCGGACGTGGGCAACATTTCAAAGGTCGAGGGCCAGGCAGGGGCCATTATCGGCGCGGCCTTCTTGAGCTATTTCGTGGAAAAAACCCCGTGGGCGCACCTGGACATCGCGGGAACGGCCTTCCTGGAAGCGCCGGACCAGTTCAGGCCCTACCTGCAAAAGGGCGGCACCGGCTGCGGGGTAAGGCTCCTCATCGATTGGCTGAAGGGACAGTAGGCCGCGCCTCACTTTGTTTCCACAACCTTGATGCAATTCACCGGGCACACGCCTTCCGCGTCCTTGCAGGTTTCGAGGTCTTCTTCGCCGATTTCTTTTTCTTGCAAGTCCTTGGCGTTGTCCGCGCCAATCAGGTCCGCCTTGTCCCCGGCCTGCGCGAAGTGCTTGGGGCACGCGGCCACGCAGGCAAAGGCGCCGATGCAGAGGCTCTTGTCGTAGGAAACCTTGTATCTCGCCATTTTGGTTCGATAGGTTAAAGTAATGAAAGTGGTTAATATACTTTATTGGTGGGTGCATGGGGGAAACCCGGGAGTGCCCGCGCTGTGGGACAGCTTTTGACGAGATTTCGGGCAGCAGGCAGCGGAGCCGCTGCCCCCACTGTGGTTACTATGATGATTGCTGTTGAGCAAGCGGAAGCTGGGCATGGTTAATTCCCCGTTGACGGGGGAAAAGCAGTTGGAGAGCAATTCAATCGATTTATTGGGGCATGACGTAGTAGCCTGCCGCTTTCTCCCGTGCCAGTCTCTTGATGACCTTCTTGTTGCAGAGGTTGGTCAAGAGGTTGGTTACCAGGCCTTTCGGCAGGTTTGCCTTGTCGCCAATCTGGTCAGCGGATTTCACGTGGGATTCGTCCACGGCGCCGATGTCCTTCATGGCGTTCACAATCTTCTCTTCTTGTGGGCTCAAGTCAACCATGTTTTCCCTCCAGTAAAACAAGTCAAAACGGCAGTCAATCGCCGTAATATAACCCATTCTATCATGCAAGGACTTAAAAAAGCATCTGTACCCCCATACAATGGTTTTAAGGGCTTTAGAGGCCGATTCAAGGGGTTTTAATGGATTCCATCCCTTGCCGGGTGAACCAGTTCTATGAACGCTACCCCTACCCGTCCCTGGCCCATTTCCGGGGCCGCTATGACCCTGCCAGGCATTCAGACCGCATCCTCGCCCATTTGGGCCTCACGGCCCGCGACTTTGGCCCGGGCCAGCGCATCCTGGACATCGGGTGTGGCACCGGAGAAATAAGCTGTTCCCTGGCCTTCCACGGCGCGCAAGTGACCGCTCTCGACCTCTGCAGGGCTTCCCTGCAACGCGCCCGGGAAACCGCGGAACGGCACGGCATCCAATCCATTTCCTTTGTCCGCGCCGATCTCCATTGCTTGCCACTTTCTACCTCCTTTGACCACGTCTTCTCCCTGGGCGTACTCCACCATTGCCCGGACAGCGGCCAAGCATTTTCCCACGTGGCACGGAGAGTCAGGCCAGGGGGACTCCTGACCCTGGGCCTCTACAGCGTGTTCGGCAAGCTGGTGGACCGCCTGCAACGGCAGTTGTTCTTCTGCCTGGGCGGCAGGGACCAAGAGAACCGGATCGAGGCAGCTGCTCGGTTCCTGCAAGGCATTCCCCCCTCGGACCTCGAACGCACGTATTTGGCGGACAAGCATGTGCACCCCCACGAAACCTATGTCTCAGCGCAAACCGTTTTGGGCTGGTTCAAGGCAGCCGACATTGAATTTGTGGGGGCCAGCTCCTCCCTGAACCCGGCGCAGCCCCTGCTCAGCGAGTTGACCTGGCTGGGGAAACGGAAAGCCTTCTACTTGGTTTCGGGCAGAAAACGCGAGACACAGTCTTTTTAAACCTGAAGTGAATTGATTAATACATGTACTTCGAGTTGGTGGCCCTCCTGGTCTCCATTGCCGTGCTGGCGAAGAGCAGCGAGATAGTCATTGATGCCTGCATCAAGATTTCCGAGTTCTACCAGGTTTCCCAGTTGGCAGTCGGCTTCATCCTCATCGCCTTTGCCACTTCCATCCCGGACTTCGCGGTCTCGGTGATGGCCGCCTTTTCGGGCAACACGGCCATGGCCATCGGGGATGCTTTGGGTAGCAGCATCGCCAACATCTCCCTGGTCCTGGGTGCGGGGGCCCTGCTGCGCACCATCAACGTGAAGCGCGAGAAAATCATCGAAAGCGCGGAACTCCTCCTCCTCATCAGCTTGCTGCCCCTCATCATTTTGCCCCGCAACCGGGTGGGCTTCTTCGAGGGCCTCATCTTCATCCTGATTTTCTTCTTGTACTGCTTTTTCGTGGTCAAGGAACGGATTACCCTCCAAGTGAAGGACGGCGTGACCAAGAAAGAAGTCCATAAGTCCATGCTGTGGTTTGTCCTGGGCATGGTCGTCGTGGTGGTGGCGGCCAAGTTCACGGTCGACTACGGCGTGAAAATCGCGGACCTCATCGGGGTCGCGCCCGCGCTCATCGGCATGACAGTCATCGCCTTCGGCACCACCCTGCCCGAGCTCATGATTGACCTCACCGCCCTCCGAAGGGGTTACACCTCACTGGCCATCGGCGACATCCTGGGCAGCACCGTCATCAACCTGACCCTGGTCATGGGAACCGCGCTCCTCATCAAGGAAACCGTGGTCGACTTCCAGGTGTTCCTGCTGCCACTCGTGACCCTCCTCCTCGTGAACTCGCTGTTGACCTATGCCCTGCTCAAGCACGAGGGCATCCGCAAGCAGTTCGGCCTCATCTTCATCCTGATTTACGTCGTCTTCCTCCTCATCGAGTTCATGCATTGCCTGGAATGCTTTGAGACCGGCATCCTGGGATAAGCCTTAATAACCGGAAAGCATTAACCTTACCAGTGAGCCCCCATGGAAGGAAAGTTCCTCAAGAAGGCGCTGGAAGCCGCTTTGTTCATGTCCCCTGGAGTCATCTCCTTGCATGAGTTGGCGCGCATCGGCGAAACCAATGTCGCGGAGGCCCGGGTGGCCTTGAACGAGTTGATGCACGAATACGAGGAACGCGATTCAGCTTTAATCATCGCGGAAGAAGAAACCGGCCTGCGCATGAAGGTGAAGCCGGAACTCGAGGACAAGGTAAGCCACCTGGCCAACATCCCGAGCTTCCACCAAGGCGTTTTGAAGACCCTGGCCTACATCGCCTACAAGCAGCCGGTGACGCAGGCGCAGGTCATCCATTTCCGCAATTCCAAGGCCTATGAGCACATCAAAATCCTCAAGGAAAAGGGCTTCATCCGCAAGGAAAAGGCCGGCATCACCTACAAATTGTTCACGACCAAGAAATTCCACGATTACTTCGGGAAGAACCTGGCCCCCAAGCAACCCGGGCAAAGCGACGAACAGGCAACCGCCCAGTTCGCGCAGGCCACGGGCGCGCCGGTAGAGCCGGCCGAACCAGTCGGAGAAGCAGTCCCTGAGCCAGTCCAGCCACAGCCGCCCTCCGAACCCGTCAATCAGTGAACCCTTACCGCTTTTCCGTTGCGCGTGGGGTGCTCGGTTTTCAAGCCGATTTCGAGGATGCCGTTCTTGTACAGGGCTTTCACGGAGCCGGCAGCGATTCTTTCGCCGAACTCGATTTCCTTGTAATAGGGGGTGTCGCCTTCCACCTGCACCGTGACCGCGGACTTGGCCACCCTGACCTTCAAGTCCTCCCGTCGGATGCCCGGCAATTCCACGGAAATCGTGGCTTGCTCGCCTTGCCGGTTCACGTCCACCAGTGGCTGCCAGGCCCCGCCTTCCTGGCGTGCGCCGGACTGCCCTCCGGTGGGTATGCCGAGGGGTGCCCCGACTCGGGGCTTGACGTTGCCGAATTCCTCTATCCTTGGCCGGCCATCCGCGTCAAACCGCATGCTGAAGCCGAACAAGACCGGGTTCCTTCCATCCAGGGCCTCAAAGCCCTCGACTTCCATGAGTTCCTGCATCAACTCATCCATTAATTCTTCGAGGCGCTCGAAGCGCGAGAAATCCCTTTCCTTCCTGGCCTGGTTGGCGTTCGCGGGCATGTCCGTCACCCTTTCCACGAGTGCAGCTTTTTCTGGAACCGTTCGTTGAGCAGGCGCTGGTTGGTGTCCCAGCTTTTCCGCACAAAGTCCGGCAGCTTATTGTTTTGTTGCAGCCAATTTTTTATAAAGCGGATGGTGACTTCGTCGTGCGGGTAGCCGGAGCCCATCTCGCCATAGGTTTTCGCCAGCTTCTTTATTTCCTCGTCGCGCTCGACCTTGGCGATGACCGAGGCCGCGCCACAAATGGGGTAATTCAGGTCCGCCTTGTGCTCGGAAACGATTTTGACCGAGAAATCGCAGTAGCGTTCGATGCGTTTGCCGAAGTTTTCCTGGATGACGTCCGGGGCATCCACGTAGACCACGTCCGGCTTGACGTGGAGGTTATTCAGCAGCCAGCCGATGCGCATGGCCTCGATTTCGTTGAGGCTCTGCCGCTCGCGGAGTTCATCTATTTCCTGGGCCGCGATCTGCGTGGAAAGGGTTTCCCGGCACAGGGCCTTGATTTGGGGGTAAAACGCCTCCCTCTTGGCCGGGGAAAGCAGTTTGGAATCGGTTACCCCCATTTCCACGAGCCGTTCCTCGTCTCCCTTCTCGATGGAGGCAACCGCGAGCACCATGGGGCCAATCGCGGGCCCGCGCCCGGCCTCGTCAATGCCCGCTATCAGCATAATAACCCCAGTTAAGTCAAGGGGGCTTGCTTTATTAAAGGTTTTGCACGCCAAACAATTTAGGCAAAACCAATTCGCGTTTTTGCGTTTTTTTGAGGGTGAATCAAGCATGAAGGCAATCTTTCTCAGTTTCGCGCGCGGCGTCGCGACCATGAACCCCAGGAAATGGGTCATGGAGGTTCCGGGAATCACGTCGGCTGCCCAGGCCGCGCCCTTGGCCGGCCAAAAAGTCATCTGGACCTCCAGTGGCGGCAAGAAAATCGTGGGCAAAGTGATGGGCGCCCACGGCGACACGGGCCACATCATCGCGAACTTCAAGAAAGGCCCGCCCCACACCGTGCGCGGCCACAAAGCAGAACTCCGCGACAAGCCCGGCTTCGGCAGGAAAGGCGCGGCCAAAGCCCCTTCGGCGGCCAAGCCGGCAGCCAACCCCCATGCGGGGGCCAAGAAGAAATAGCCGTTTTTTACGGGAGCCAGTTCCACTTCTTTTTCGCCAGCGTGTAAAGGCCTAGATACGCGAGCGTCGTCCCGATTGCAGCGCTTGTGCCGGCGTAAACACCCATGGCCTGATATGCGAAGTAAACGGTCAGGCAATACACCAGCATCCCGCCCAAGCCGATGGGCAGGTTCTTGATGATGGGATGGGTTTGCTTGCCTCCATACGCGTGGTGCACGATGAGGAGCGTGGGCCAGGTGGTGATGCCGAAGGCGGAAAACAACCCAGCCCACTCGGAGCCCACGGTGTAAGCGGCTTCGGTGACGGCCAGGACAATGGCTCCAGCCAAGGCAGCCCGGAAGGCCAATACCTGGGGCGTGAGCCGGATGCGTTGGCTGATTTTGGTGTTGCGAATTTCCTTGAACAGGTAGGTGAAAATGAACAGGGACAAGAGGAGCGCCAGGGGCGCGGTGACAATCGTGAATTCGATTGGGCGCAGTGCGAAGGCCGCGGCCAGGTAGCCGAGTAGGGAGCCAGCCAGCGAGAGAACCAAGCCATGCTTCCGGGTTCGCTTCGATACCTGGTAGTAACAATACACCCCGGCCTGCACGGCCAGCATGCCTGCGAGCACAAAGACCGCGCTCTTCGCCGCGAATTCCGGGCCCTGCTCCAGCCCGAAGAAGAACAAGCCGATGGCGCTTCCCTGAGGCAGGCCTGCGATGATGCCGGCCAGGCGCGGGTTGATGCGCTCGGCGATGGCCGTAGTAATCAGGACAGTGGCCACCGCGACCACGAATTTGAGGACGAAAAGCGCGTAGAGCATGCTGATTGTGGGAGCCATAAGCATTAAATTTGCATTCATCGTTTAATGGTGCATGCGTGCCTGGCTTTTGGCAATAGCCCTCGTGGTGTTGGCCTTGGTGTTTGGTATGACGAAATCAGCGGTGCAAAAAATCAGGGTGGCGGTCATCAAACCGGCGGGGGATGTCGGGATCGCGCTCGAGCAGTGCCCTGGCGTGGTCGCCTTCCATGAATCGCCTGCCGCCTTCCCTGAAGGGGATGCGCTGCGGGCCGCGCTCGCGGAATTGCTTGGCCTGTATAGGAATCCCCTGTTTCAGGGAATGAACTTTGTCCGGCCCATCGAAGACGGCGCGCTTGATTTTGAGAAGGTCCGCGTCACGGACGGCGTGGCCAACGTCTACCTAGTCGGCGACCGCTTGTGGGCCGGGAATTACTGCGAAGACCGTTACCTTGAAGCCCAGTTTTATTTTACCGTGACCCAATTTCCCGGCGTGAACGGCGTCAAGGTGTACGTAAACGGCGACCTCATGGGTGAAGGCAAGTCAGGCTGGAGATATTTTACCGACCGGTATAACGAATGACTCGGTCGCTTAGGGCAGCCTGAATGGCAGGGCCGCAAGAAAAAGAAAAAGGAGAAGGTTTACCGCGGTTAAGCGGTAACCTCTATGTTAAGTCTCTTTTTGAGTTCGCGGTAGCGGTTTCGGATGGTGACTTCGGTTACACCCGCCACGTTGGCGACCTCTTTCTGGGTCCGGCGCTCGCCCTTCAGCAGGCCCGCGATATAGACGGCTGCGGCCGCCACACCGGTCGGGCCGCGGCCTGAAATCAGGCCGTTGCCAATGGCTTCCTCGAGGATGCGCCTGCCCTCTTCCTGCACCTCTCCCGAGAGGTTCAGCTCGGAGGCGAACCTGGGGATGTAGTGGATGGGGTTGGTCAGGGGCACGTCGAGCTTGAGCTCGCGGACCAGGAACCGGTAGGTCCTGCCGATTTCCTTCTTCGTGAGACCGGATGCCTCGGCCATCTCGTTCAGGGTGCGGGGCACGTTGTAGGTCCTGCACACCGTGTAGAGCACGGCCGCAACAACCGCTTCGATGAGGCGGCCGCGGATGAGGCCCTTCTTCACCGTCTTACGGTAGAGCAGCGCAGCCGCTTCAACCAGTTGCTCGGGGATGTTCAGGTAACTGGCCACCCTCCGCAACTCGGTGAGCGCGATGCTCAGGTTCCGCTGCATGGAAGAGCTGATGCTGGCCCGCTTATGCCACTTGATGAGCCTATACATCTGGGCGCGGCTCTTGCTGGACAGCTTGTTGCCCCGCAAGTCGGTGCCGCGCCGGTCAATCATGGTGACCAGGCCCTTGTTGAGTTTCACGTACTTCATGGGGGAACCCGTGCGGGCTCTTTCCTCGAACTGGTCGGAGTCAAAGCTCCTCCATTCCTTGCCCACGTCGACAATCTCGTCCGACAACACCAAACCACAGCTGTCGCACGTGATTTCTCCGCGCTCCTCGTCGCGGTTCACCTTGAACGAGTTGCATTCAGGGCACTTCGTGCTAGTCATTACACCACCTTTCCGGATATGCTGGTTGAAACCGATTTGACGCCGATGTCCTACACCTCTTCGATTGAAGGAAGTAGAATAAAGCGAATGGGAACTAATATAAATAGCCCACCACCATCTATTTAAAGCTTTCGGTACATCACTGCGGTGAAAAAGAGTCAAGGCCTTATTTTCAGGCCTTTTCGGCTTTTTTGGCCTTTTTTGCCTTGGAAGCGCTTGCTTTTGCCTGCTTTGTAGCTGCCGCGGCTTCTGCGGCCTTTTCTGCCTCGGGGGCGAGCACGGCTTGCACCACGCCGACCTGGCCAGGCCGGGAGGTTACCCGGGCTTTAACGGTTTTATCGCCTAATTTGACGCTGATGATGGCCCCCTTGGTCATGATGTTCTGCCGGGCAAAGTGTCGGTTGGCTTCGTTGCCGGAAACCGTGACAATGACGCCTTTAACGGTTTTACCGGTCTTTTGGTCGGTAACCGCGGCTTCCCGGGCTTTCCGGGCCTTGTGCTTGACTACCAGGCCCCGGGCTTGGACTACCAGGGTTTCTGGCTCCTGGGCAATGGTCGTGGCCGCAAAGTCTCCGCCCTTCCACGCCAGTTTCTTGTCGCAGCGGTTCTTCGCGTAGTTGATGCCACCGGAAGCGAGTTTATTGCTTTTCATATGCCATTGCGTCATTATAACGTTCCTCCAACCCAGTTAAAACGGCTTAAAAAGCCATTGCCCTTCTTTTAATGGCCATGCGATTAAAAGAATTTGAACACGGGGCCCTGGCCTATGCCGCAGGGCACGCATCCATCAATTGTATGGACACAACAATAAAAAACCTATCGGCTGCCGGGGAAGGCCTTGCCTCCTTTGTCCAACTTATTGCGCTTAAGCCCTTGGCCTCGGAAAGCCAGCTTTTGCAGGCAGCTGACCAAACAATTAACGCTTTCCTGGACAAAAGCAACTTTGTTAACCAGCCTGGGTTAGAATTCCTGCTCCGGGTCTCGGGCCGCAAGCAATTGGCTGCTGCCCTCGACCTCCTGCAAGTTCGGGAGGGCTTCAACGACTGCGTGCTCATGGCCTGTGCTGCAGGAGGCCCGAACGCAGCCAAGCGCGCCTTCCAGGCAGCCTGCAAGAGCCTGTCCTTCGTCGAAGAACCCGGGCTGCTCGCCGAAAGCGCCCGGAGAAACCAGGCCTTCCTGCTCCAGGCCTATGGCCTCAACAAGGACGCGCTGAAAGTCGCCTCGCTTGAGCAGCTCGTCAATGAGAAGATTGCGTTGGTGTCGCTCGAGAGCTGACTTAAGACCTATTCTTACTTGTAAGAAACGCTTAAATAGTTGTTTGAGCACATATGGTTAGGTGATGTGATGGCAACCATCGTTGAGACCACGAAGATGTCCACCAAGGGACAGATAATCATCCCGAAGCAAACCAGGCGCTTCACGGACTCGAGCACGGAAACAGTTTTTACCGTGGTGCCGCTCGACCGGGACACGATTATCCTCCGGAAGGTCGACCCGCACAAAGTGGTCGCCGAATTTCAGAAAATCAGACGTCAAATAAAGGACAAACTTTCCGAGGCCGAAATAAATGAAATCGTCCACCGTGCCCGGTAAGCCACACGTCGTATTTGACACCAATGTCCTGGTCTCGACCCTCCTCGGCAAACAGGGGCACTCGGCCAAATTGTTCGAACAGTTTCTTCTGGGGAAGATCGCATGCTTCACGTCCACTGAAATGCTGGACGAACTCGAGGGTGTGCTGGGACGCGAGGAAATAACCAGTCGAACGGACAAGGTAGCACGAACTTTTCTGTTGATGCA
>Ga0209541_10012985_pt1 | contig 12802 bp, 12 predicted proteins | sample RifCSPlowO2_01_FD_184027 | JGI IMG/M metagenome (GOLD analysis project Ga0209541, IMG submission 184027) | Groundwater microbial communities from Rifle, Colorado - Rifle CSP2_plank lowO2_0.1 (SPAdes) (version 2) | ecosystem: Environmental > Aquatic > Deep subsurface > Groundwater | place...
GATCGATTCGTTCACTTCTGACTCCCCCTCAAGGACCACTCCGTCGGCAGGAACCTTTGCACCCGGCTTGACCAAGACGACATCACCCACCTTGAGCTCGGCAAGCGGGATCATCGCTGTGGTGTTGTCACGAACCACCTCCGCCATGTCCGGCAAGAGTTTCGAGAGTTCCTGAAGCGCCCCTTCTGCACCCGCAACCGATCGCATCTCAATGAAATGTCCGAGCAGCATGATGGTGATGAGTGAGGCGAGCTCAAACATCAGATCGTGCATTCCGCCCAAAAGTATAGAGAAAGCGCTGTACGCATACGCTGCAGTGACGGCAATGGCAATGAGCGTCATCATGCCAGGGAGTCGCGCCTTGAGTTCTTGGACAGCACTCCGCAGAAATACTCCGCCACAATAGACATAGACAATGGAGCCAAGAAAAAGGAGCACATATTGCCACCCCACAAATCGCGGCGCGCTCACACCGAATACCTCTTGCGCCATTTCTGAATAGAAGAAAATGGGCACCGTGAAGAGCAGTGCGACCCAAAACTTCTTGAGGAAATCCTCCGTGTGATGCCCCGCGTGTTTATCGTGGGGCGCAGTAGGAGCATGCGCTGCCGCATGATCGTGGTGTTCGTCGTGTTCGTGATGATGAGCGTGATCGTGTTCCATGATCTTTTATTTAAATTTCTGGGCTTTCTCGTGACTCGCCGATCAACTGCTTTTCAATGACCAGTCAGGTGAGTTCATGGTACCGCCACGGGCATGAAAATCAAAGACTGCGGCCATACACTCCCAACATAAGTACAGATGGTCAACAGCGATAAAATTAAATATACTTGATGCATGAAATACAACACTGGCGCAATGCCCATCGTTCTTCTTGTTATTTTCGGAGTTATCGTCGTTGCAGCTGGCGGCTATTCCTATCAGAAAAATCTCGGTAACATCTCAGACAAGCTCAATAGCGCCTTCTCCCTGAGTACACCGGAGGATCCAAGTGAGATAACAGCACGTGCATTCGAAAGTTTATCAAAAGCTCGCTCGTTTCATCTTGACAGTGAAATAAGCGGGGTCACAAAAAAGAAAACTGGCTTAAACGAGAGTACCCTGAAGCAGAAGACTACGAACACTTCAACGATGCTCATGCGATTTAACGGGGTGGTCAACGTACCGCAACTGGAATTCGACGGCTCTTTTATGGTTGAGACAAGTGGCGCAACATCGTACAAGTTCACACTGCAAGCAAAAAAAGTGGCAAGTACGACATATTTCAATCTTTCCGAAAGCCCCAAAGAACTTTCGCTTCTCACCAACCAATGGATCGGGATCAATGGTGCGGAAATCAAAAAAAGATACGGCAATACACAAATAGTTGAGAAGGTAGAAAAATTCGACAGAGCGAAGATGGTGGATCTTTTTACCAAAGCAAGAGCATTAAAGATCTTCAAGGTCACTCAGGAGTTTCCGGAAGAAAAAATCGGTGAAACACTGACGAGACATTTTCGCTTTACGTTCGACACACAGGTACTGGAAAAACTGATCGAGGGGAATCCCGATTCAGGACAAAAGCCGCTCGACACGGAAAGAGAGGCTCGATTAAGGGCGTTAAGCGCAAAGATAGACGATTACACCAAAGAGGTGTGGATAGGCAAAGATGACCTCATGCCGTACAAGCTTTCGATTGTGTATGTTGGCAAAGTGCCGCCCTCTGAAATTGACGCACCACTTGTTGCAACCTTCTTTTTTGATGCATTCAACGAGTCAGTCTCGATCGAAAAACCGGTTTCATCCAAAACACTTGAAGAAACACTGCAGGCCATTTCTCTGAAACTATTTCCTTCTGCTACTATCAAGGCAAAACGATAGGAAGCCGGTCTGCAAAAAAGCAACATGATCCGACTCTACTGAATAGGCTAAAAATGATCGCGAACCCAATACCCACAAACCAAAGCATCAGGGGTGTCGCTTCCCGAGTGCAAGCATCACGCAGGCTTTTGCGATGCGCTCCCTATGCACTGCTTTGTCCTTTGCTTCCTCTATCCAGCCGATAAGGTCCCTGCGTGCGTCCGGCGTGAACTCCTTCCATGCGGCTTTTGCCTTCGGGCTCGCATTCAGCGCGGTGTACAAATTCATCGGCACCACCGCATAGCAGCAAGGGCGTCGCTTCCCCGACAGCAGTCTCGAGGGAATACTCTCCACGCGGCGTGCACGCGTCTTTGCTTGTTTGGCCGAGTCTATCCAACTCAAAAAATCCCTACGTCCGATCGGCGTCAGGTTGTCCCACAAAGCCTTCGCCTTCGGGTGGAGAGCGAGTGTCTTCTTAAGGTCCAAAGGTATCTTTTCCATCATTCAATTGTACCGCAGATAAGCTGAACAAAAACACCTTACTGACCACTTCGTGTCGGAACCGTGTGATACCAAGCCCACCTTGACCGAATAGTTAAATTTTAGCATACTCCAACAAAGGGTCTCGAGCGCGTTGAAAAAGTGACAAAAGTGACACGGGGATGAGATATTAACGTGTCACTATTTACAAATGGCATTGCAATTTTTGCTTTTAGAATATGGGCTAGTCAGTCAATTTGACCTTTTGTCATAAATTGAGATCCAAAACAATGGCTCAAAATCGGAGGCTATGGCTCTTCTAATAAAATGAGCATTTAATATAGAGTTTCTTGGACGAAGTTTGAACATTCTTTGAGCAAAACCCCAACTAAGAGGGAGTCGGCTCCGCCTCCGCTCGCCACACGGGGCTGTCCACAATTTGATTTCGCAAAGAAAAAAAATTCTCCTTTGCCCGCCTGCTTGGGCTTCGCACCCAAAACTTTTGGACGAACGGATTTTTGGTGGACTTATAAACAATATATTGAGTTTTGATTCGTACTTAAGCTTCGAGTATTACCTTCAAATTCTCCAACATCTGTTCCGTGGTCTTTTGAGCAAGTTTGTTAATCACCATTTTGTTGGCGATTCTTTGTACAGCACTTTCAGCAAGTTCGTAATCAATTTCAACCATTACTTTTGTATCCCCGCCCGCTTCCTCTAGCGTGTAAGTCCAAGTTGAGTCAGCATCTCCCTTTGATGAGATTACGACTTTATTCGGTGGAGCATACTCTGTAACTTCCCCTTTTCCATGAAGATCAACCCCCGCCATATTGAATCGCCAATCAAATTTTTGACCCACACCGTCTTTCTCAGGGAAGATGTTGGTGTTTTCATTCAAGTTGGGCGTAAAGGCCGGCCCATTATGAGGCGAGGCCATATACTCAAAAACTTCTTTTATTGGTTTATTAATTGTAATTGATGATGTAACTTTAGCCATATTTTGTATGATTAATGAATTAGTTACAGATGTTATTTATCGACCTTTTAATATAATAACACGTAACATTAAATAAAATAATTTTGTATAAACTTTTTAAATACTACCACTGTCAACTTTGCCTTTTTTGAATCGCTTGTTCTTTTAAATAAGATGAGGTTTGTTTTCCCCGCAAGATTTATTAGGCTTACCTTTATACTACCATCAATTTTATACTTAATATCTAATTTTTCAATAGGCGCTCTGGTTGCAAGAGCGGCCTTTTCCAAAGCTTCAAAAAGCATTGCCCCCGTTACTCCATATACAAACCAAGGATTTAGAAAAAATAAAAGCAGTAGCAACACTGGTGCGATAATAAAAGTCCATGTTCCCAAAAATGGAAACGAAGCTGTGACTAAAGAAAGTAAGTATATAATAAAACCAGTTTTTTTTATCAAAACAGGTCTCTTTTTATAGAGAGGGAACGCAAAAAAATAACCCGTGAGCAATGTAAATAAAACTAAAGTTGTGTAAAAAATCCACATATAATTCATGAGCTTGAAATTGTCTTTATTTTATCAGACTTTTTCCGCTTAAGAAATTTTATTTAAAGTAAAACTGTAGGATGACAATAGTCCCATAGGTAAAAGTTATGTAGAGTGAAGTTATAAGGCGATAAATTTTAGCGAAATACGGCAGGTCTAGAATTGCATATAAAAAACCCGCAATGGCAGTCACGCCCAACCATAGAAAAAGAGGGCTGCTATTGGTGGCGGGGGTCGTCACTCTATTTATAAATACCGTACCTAAGATAGCCATTATTAAAACCAACACCACGGCACCAAATCTTCCAAAAACTTTTGAATAAGAATCGATTCCTTCTCTTTCTTCCTGTCGCGCAAACGTTTTTCGACCGAACTCGAAAATATTAAAGAGAAACCAGCTGCCAAAAGAAAAATATACTAGCTCTGGAGGAATTTTTATCAAAGGCTCGTTGAATAGAGCGGAGAATATTGTAGCTGAAATAAAAATAACTATCAAAGTATGCGTCGCGGCATACGTTGTTAGGTGCGCGCGCAACCATTTTTTCGAAAAGAATTCCTTATACATTATTAGCGAGTAACTGATTGCGATTGCTGCGCTTATCAATGCCCACAATCCATACAAACTGAAAAGTAGAAGTTCCAATGCGATGATTATGAAGACCGCTCTAATAATATCGCCCTTCATTAAAATCCCCCGTGGGAGCGGTCTTTCTGGATGATGTATGGCATCAGACTCGATATCTTTAACTTCATCAAATAGGCGAAGCTTAAAGAAAAACAAGAAAACTGCCGATGCAAGTGGAATTAAATGTAATAAATTTCCGAAATTTAAAACCACTCCTTGTTTTAGAAAATTCAGAGATACGGCATAATGAGCGCCCAAAAAGGTGAAAATCATCACTGAATAAGACAATGGGCTGAAGCGTTCTTTTATAAATTGAATCCATTTATTTGAATACTTCATATAATTTTTGACGTAATTTATTATAATCAACCTTACTGTGATGCCTCACATCCATAGGAATTTCATCCATAAAGACTATTTCATCTATTGGAAGATTTTCTTTTTTAAAAACCTCTGTGATCTTTTTACGACATAATTTTTCTATTGCCCCATCTTTTCTTTCCAAAGTAACCGCGACAATAACACTGTTTTTGCCATTATGCTCAATATTTAAATACGCGGAATTAACAATGTGAGGCAAATCTTTCAAAATAATTTCGAGACGAACCGGAAAGAAGTATTCAGTGCCTCGTATTATGACATTATGCTTTCTTCCGACTATCCACAAAAAACCACTCTTGTCTATTCGTGCTAAATCTCCAGTGCGATGCCAAATCGTGCCATCCTCATCTTTGATTTTCGTGCGAGAAAAAGCATCTTCATTTTTATAATATTCTTGACAAACATTCTCCCCTGCGACAATTAGCTCGCCTACTTCACCCTCTTTGACTTCAAATTTGTTCACTTTAACATTCCCATCAAAATTTCCAGCCTCTATATTGATGAATTTATGATTTAGCTCTTTATCAATTTTCCCAACATTTACTCCAATCTTTGTAATATTTGTCCATTTTGGAATATTGATAGATATCATGTCATGAGATTCTATGTATGAAATTGGTTCCACTTCCGTTGATCCATAAAGAATCCAGTTTTTTGAACTGGGAGCAATTTTTATGAACCTTAAAATATCTGTTTCGCTGATTGGTGCTCCCCCAGTTAGTACACGAGAAATCTTGTTGAGTAAAATATTATTAGCAATACAGTGGGCAGCCAAATTACGAAATGAGGAGGGAGCAAGCGTCATAGAATTCACTCCGCATCCTTTAATTTGAAAAAAGAGTGTTTGTGGATCTTTTTGGTTCGGTTTACTGATATCTATTGCTGGTATAACGGTCGAGATACCGGAAGCGATATTATTTAAAGTAAAAACCGGAAAGACTGGTAGGTCAATATCGTTTGAACCATAAGGGAATATCCTTTTTAGGGCATAGTGCTGAGCGGCAAGAAAACGATGCGTCCGGTTTGCGCCCTTTGGAGTGCCCGAGCTTCCAGTGGTGTAAGTTATCAAGGCCGTGTCACTTTGCTCTACGGGGACGATTTTCTTAGCTTTTCCTTTCAGTAATTTGTTAAACGAAATTGTGTTTTCTTCTTCGCTGTAAGTATTGGTCGATATTCTAGTTTGTATTCCAAAAAAATCTAAGTTGGTTCCAAATGCTTTAAGAAATTCTAACGGGGCTATTATTCCTTTAGGTTGAGAATTTTGAAGAATTTCTCCCAGCTGTTCTTTACGCGCCAGCGAATCAATAAGTACTGGAATGGCACCAATTCGCTGGAGACCCACAATCGATATATATAGTTCTGGAGAAATAGCAACAAAAATAATCACTCTGTCTCCCTTTTTAATGCCTAATCGCAGAAGACTGCCGCTAAAAATGCTGACTACATTATTAAAATCTCGATATGTTAAAGAGTTGTGCTGAACATTTTTATCAACCAGGACTCCGCTATGCAAAAAATAGAAGGCAATTTTGTGTGGTTGTTTTTGTGCATGTTCCTCCAAGAAGAACGAAACATTGTTTTTGGTGTGTTTTTTGGGGAAATATCCAACTCTCATAAAATTATTCCTTTATGTTGTAATTGTTTGATTGTCTTAAAATCAGGTGTTGTGGTTACAACAGAATTACCGCATTTTTTCAATACGCCTTCTAATAAAAAACCGTTTGCCATTATTTTATTAATAGCAGTTGATATTGTTATCCCTTCGCGCCTTGATACTTTTGAAAGGTATTTCATATAATCTTTTTCACTCTCAATTTTAACCTGATAAAATATTTGTCCGATGTCAATCTGATTAGTCATTTGATGAATGGTAAATCCAGTCTCTTTATTTTCTGCAAGCGCGTGCAGATCGCAAAAAAGACCCCTTTGCTGCGGTAAAATACCGTGATGTACATTTATGCAACCGAGTCGCGGGATTCTTAAGACTCCGTCTCCGTAGATACACCTCGCTCTCATGTTTACAATTAAGTCAGGACTAGCTTGCTTAAGCCATGAAATTGCTTTTGCATCATTAATATTTTTTACCTCTATAAACGGTATATTATATTTTTTAAACAATTTTTTCTTTTCCCTTAATAATGTGCTGAATAAGTTTAGTGTTAATGTCTTCGCCATATTTCTACATCCAGAAAAATAAAGAAACAAAACTTTGCCAAATATACTAAGCAAGTTAATCTTAATAAGCACCACACCAGCAATTTTTTTTTCAGAATTACCCACAATAAACTCCAAGATATTGCTGTAATTGTTTGGGGCATATGTTAAATCTGATGTAACTAAAATTGTTTTCATGGTTTAAGTTTTTGATATATGCCAAAAGAATACATTTGAATTTTTTCTTTAAAAATTGCCTCTTTAAACTTAGCAGTTATGTTCTGGTAACCGTCAGCATTTAAATTTTCTGGATATCTTAAATAATACCGGTTTACAATAATACCGCCTGGGGAAATATTTTTTTTAATCTCCTGAAGAAAACCTTGTTCTTGTGGCGCTTTCAAATACGAAGGGATGTCGGATAACGACAAGAAATCAATCGGGACAGAAGATCTACTTGCTTCTGTTATGGCATCACCGAGTATATACCTGATTTGCGTTTTCTGTAACCCGTTTTTTGCTTTAAGAAATATTTCCTTATTACATTCCAACGGCAGACCTTCTTGGAATCGAAGCTCGCCAAAAAACAATAATTGGAGAAAATAATTTTTTCGTGCGAGATCTTGTTTAAATAAATAATCAAATCTTTTTACATAGAATGAATGCAGCGATTCTGGAATATTTTTCTTTGGAAATGTTCCTTTATATAACAAATTATTAAACACAACGGCATTGCCGAGTAAAAATATCACCAACAACCATGCTTTGCGGGGAAATTTTAATTTAAAATACCTTGCCTGCTCGTCTTCTGTTTGGCAATTAAAAATTCTAAACCCATTTTCTTTAGTTATGATTCTATTGACTCGACTCAATTTTTTAAAAGTTTGCTCCCATTTTCCGGCGTATAAAATAGATTCCCAGTTGTTTTTTTCAAAAAATAAATTCATTATTTCTCTTGCTTGTGAAGAAATTTCAAGGTTGTCAAACATGCTCCTCCTTTTATTCGCAGTAATCTTTTCAGAAGGATAACCCCAAAAAGCTATAAAGTCCTCGTAATTTAACGCTCGTAAAGTGGCTACCCTCACTTCAGCAATAGACAGCTGTTCCCTTGATGAATCGACGCAAGTAATAAAACGTGGATTTCTTACCAAAAGAGGAATAATTCTTGAGCCACAACCAGCAACTGCAAAAACGTGTTGTGCCGCTTCGGGCAGTATTTTTAATTCCAGTGTTGTATCCTCGTTGCCTATTGTATAATTTAATGAATCAAAATAGTTTTTTTTCATATTCTCAATTTATCTTCGTAATGGGACGGCTTTGCAGTATAAATATATTCCCTTTATTTATTGCCCACTCAACATCAACCGGATGACGAAAAAACTTCTCTACATGTATTACCATTTGCGCAACGGCAACTATTTGATTATCAGAAAGCTTTTGAAGATCTCCGTGTATTGACGTTTTGCTTGATATTCCATTTTCATCATCAAGAAATTGAATATTTTTCTGAGGCACCACATTTTTATCAAGTATTTCTAGCTGTTTATTCACTATATAACAATCTGGTGTTACGGCACCCTGCACTAAAACCTCGTTATTACCAAAAACAGCCTCAATGACTATGGAATTTGAATCCTTTGTAACAGGATGGAGGCTAAACGCAACACCGGAAACTTCCGGATAGATCATTTCTTGTATTAAAACTGCCATCTTTCTTTCATCATTTCCTTGTTTGGCATATCTAGAAACACGAGAACTATAGAGCGACTGCCAGCATTTTATTATTGCTTTTGACACACCCTCTTTCTTAACATTAAGAATAGTCTCAAATTGTCCTGCGAAAGATTGTTCACTCGAATCTTCAACAGATGCCGAACTGCGTACCGCAACAGTGCCTAGCGGGCTACACGCATCAATGTATTCAAAAATAATTTCTAAATCATTTCCCAAAATATCACCTTCTTTTAAAGAGAAATTAAAGAATTCTGTTGTAATAACAAATCCATTAGGAACTAGAAAATGATTTTGGTGAAGTTGCGCAAGCGCCTCAGCCTTGCCCCCTATTAAACTAGGGTTTAATTGTTTTTTTGATATTTCATGTAAAGACAAAAATTTTGGCATTATGATTATATTTCTATATGTTCAAGAATATGTTCTTTTGCATACGAATTAATTTTTTCAATTAATTCTCGAGTGATTTCCGGAGGGTTTTCTCCATATTTCTCAGTGATAGCTCTGTCGAAATGGCAGGTTCTAGTAATATAAGGCATATACCACATAACAGATTTAATATACTTACGAATGGGGACTGCTAAGAAGTAAAAACTATTAGCCATAACTCTAAACATCCACGTAGGAACAGGAATTAATTTCATATTTCTAAAACCTACATCGTATATTATTGAATGAAGAATAAAGCGATGGGAGGGAGGGTTGTGGTGGGTAAGATGTATCGCGGTACCATGTAAGTTTTTTTCATATAGTTTGATCATTGATGCAATAACATAATCCACGGTAACCATATCAACTATTCCATTTTTTGGGTATGGAATTATGAGCCATGGGGTCTGTAATACACCATTTTTCTGATCATGTATTGTGCCTAACGCCCTTAAACAGAAAGCAGCAATGCCATTTTTCTGCAAAGCCTTTATTATTTGTTTCTTAAGAAAGTAGAACATAAAGGTGTATCGATAATAACCAAAAGTACAACCCTCGGCTTTGCCTTGATATGCATCGCCGATTATTATTGATGGACGAAAAATAACGAGGGGTGGTATGCAATTTTCGCGCACATATTTCTCACCTTCAAATTTAGATTTTTCATAATGATTTCTAAATTTTTGACCCTTAAACAGTTCGTTCTCATTGAACGAGTTAGCATCTCCGCAGACATAAGCTGTACTCATGTGCACAAATTTCTTTGCTGTTTTATTCACAAATTTAAGCACATTAATAGTCCCTATATAATTTGTTTTTTGTACATCAGCTCTGTTTTCTGATGCAAACGATAAGTTTGCAGCTAAGTGCCAAAACACAACTTCATTATCTTTTAACTCATTGACAATAGAATCCTTTACTCCTAAACCACCGACCATAATATCTCCGGCAATTATTCGAAATGTTTTCGGCCATTTTGAAATATTATCTTCAAATATTGTCTCTGCTCTTTTTTGTGAAGACACATTATCTAATTGTCTAACTATAATCCAAACATTCTCACTCTTTTCTAAGAGCGAATTGACCAGATATTTTCCCACAAAACCAGTTGCGCCTGTTATAAGGTGTATTTTCATAAAATGAAATATAAAATAATCCCTGCAGCGAGCGGAATAAAAATATTATCCCACCCCTTGCCAAACATGGCCTCAACAACCGTTAATAAAAATGAACACCCAAGAATGAGATATATCTTGTCTAGAGCAAAAGAACCATTTATACACAAAATGACAAAGAGAATAAAAAGTGTAATAAGAAAAAAAGACAAGCTTCCCTCTAAAGATTTAGTACCAGTAATTTGATATTTATTTCTTCCATATTTTCTGCCAACAAGACCGGCGAATCCATCCGATACCCCCAGTACAAGAGTTGCCCCTTGAAATATTAAAGTGTTGATCGGCCAAAATATTAATGCCGTTAAAGTAATGCTGGGCGCGAAAAGTAACGCCCCGATACTGTCTTCGTCTATTTTATGAATGCTGTTTAATATTTTTTTCTTCTTTGAAAAAACTAAGAGTATGAAAAATCCTATGCCGAGGATAATGACGGTTTTTAGATCTACCAACAGTGGTAGCGACGTAGCTACTAAACCACCACCAATATGAACAACCTTACGCGTTATGTGCGAAGCTACTTTTCTTCTATACAAAAATTCAGCAAACCCGAATACTAAAATAAATAAGAATAAAACTATTAAAATATTTGTGTAATATTCGATGATCATAATTTTTGAATCGAGCCATTTTGTAAATTAAGCATAATTCGCGTATCAGTAGAAAGAAAATCTGTAGCTTGTTGCACACCCACAATACATGGAATATTTAATTCCCGAGCGACAATGGCAGCGTGCGATAACATCCCACCTCTTTCAACAACTATTCCTTTCAGAAGTGGAAATACAACAGTCCATCCAGGATCTGTCTGGCGCGTTACTAAAATCTTTCCCTTAAAATTTGCCAACGGATTAAAGTCTTTCAAGGTCAAAGTGGTGCCGGAAAACATATGTGTATTATTTGGTCGCGAAGCAACCACACCCTTCAGTTGGTATGGACTTTTTTTTTGAGAAAAGACTGGTTGATTTAAGAGGTCATTTTCAATTTCTGAAATATTTTTGGTGGTTTCAAATCTGCGAGGCATTTCCATGTTTTCCCATTTCCACAGCTCAAGTTTTCTTTGTTCAATAATATTTAGGGTATCAAGGTTTAATTTTTTGACATCGATAATCTTAAATATTTCTTCAATCGAAAGATAAAAAATATCGTGTGCATTATTAACAAATCGTCCCTCTTCAAATTGCTTACCAATCTCAATAAATATCTTTCTTACATGGCCGAATACAAGGGTTCTGCGGAAACGAGCGTCTTCTCTTCTATAAATTGAATTTCCAGCCCAACGCAATAAACCCCCTAGAAATACTTTCTCATAAAAACTTAAATTTTTATAATTATTTCCTAAGTGCTCTGCTTTTATTGCCTTATTCTGTATCAACTCTCCGTGTACTAATGTTTTTATTAGCGAAATAAAGCTTTTAGGATTTTCAGCTAGTGTCTCTGACTCTAGTTTTAATTCGTTTGGCATTCTTGATCCAAATTTTTTTAAATAAATATTAATTTCTTGTGTCACCTTATGTGCACCATATTTACTGTGAAGCAATTTGATTATTTCTTCTTCTTTGTGTTTTAAAAATAGTCCATTGATTGTTTCATCTTCTTTTACAAGATGGGCTATTTGGATAAGCTTATTTCCCGGATCAAGAGAAGTAAGTGGTTTATTTGCAGCCGGCTGCATATAAGAATAGGCGTTATCAGAATTTAGCCACTTCTTAAAAAATCTATCTGCTAGACCGGCGCTAACCATTACGGCAAAATCATTCGCTATGGGTACTCTCCACTGAGACAGTAATTTATTATCCAGCTCTTCATATGAGTTTTTTAATTCAGCGAGATCTAATTTATTTAGATCAATCGAATTGAGATCAAGGAATATTTTGTCAAAGTACCGATTAAATTTTTTTATACGCCACCCCAAAAATGCAAATGTTAAGGAAATCTTAATAAGTTGAAAGATTGTAATGGGGAAATAAAAGAAATATTTTTCAAAAAAACCATACTCTTTCTTAACAAGAAGGGTCTGTTTTTCAACCCCCATCATTTTTTCCATAAATTCGCTACTTAAACGATATCCCGGAAAAAATGATAGCATTTTATACCAACTACTAAGGTTGTAGTAAATTCTGTGCCCAATAAACTCGACCATATGTTCAAACGTATCTTTATTCTCCCTTATCAGATTGTCACTTGCGCCCATCATTTTAGAAAAATGCTGATAAACTTCTTGGTACACATAACGAACAAAAGAAAAAGTGAGGGGCGTAGTAGCACCCGCGTAACTTTCTGCTATATTTGAATTATCGTATATGTTTTCTTTCATACCTTGCTACTTTATTAAATCATCGACGCCGACCTCAATTTCTTGATGATAGAGCTCTGCTTTTTTGTTGATATCTCCGGTGGATTGCTTGGTCATGATCTCTCCCAATTAACGCTCGTACGTTAAATTGTTACTTTGAGTATACGCAAAAAC
>Ga0209541_10012987_pt1 | contig 12801 bp, 11 predicted proteins | sample RifCSPlowO2_01_FD_184027 | JGI IMG/M metagenome (GOLD analysis project Ga0209541, IMG submission 184027) | Groundwater microbial communities from Rifle, Colorado - Rifle CSP2_plank lowO2_0.1 (SPAdes) (version 2) | ecosystem: Environmental > Aquatic > Deep subsurface > Groundwater | place...
ATAATATAGGTTCCTGTAATGTCAGATGGCATTAAATCCGGCGTGTTTTGTATCCTTGAAAACTTTAGGTCCATTATCTGCGATAATGTTTTTACAGCCAATGTCTTAGCCAAGCCGGGATAGCCCTCCAAGAGTGCATTGCCATCGCATAAAATAGCAATCATTATCTGCTCTATAAGCTCTTTTTGGCCGACTATTGCCTTACCAACTTCCTTATGTAAAGTTTCAAAAACTTGTTTATAGTTTCTCATTCATATCACCTTTTATCAATTGTTTTTATTTGTTTTATTTTTTATTATTTTTTATATCATCAATATCCTGCTAATTTTTATCATTCTTATGCTTAGCCCTTTATCCTCCAGCTAATTTTTTAAAATAATTTTTGACCAATTCCTGGTCTTCGATGCTGAAGCTTTCTCCAAACCCCTCAGATGATTCAGCAAAAACCTCTTCGGGGAATGTCTCTTCAAATTCCTTGTCCTCTGCTTCCTCTTCGCTATAGCCTGTCAGCTCAAAACTAACAGGTTTTATCTCTATATTAACCTCCTCATTGCCCAAAACAGCTATAGACTCCTCGCCGTATATATCCTCGCTGCTGGCTATGCCTGCTGATGGTATATCACTGTCCCCTTCAATGCCTATCTCTTTTCCCAGTATATAATCTGTTGCTTTATCGAATATAATGCTAAAATCCATAAACTTAACATTCAATGTAGTCAGCAATATTATCAAAAATCCCAAAATCAAGCAGGCAAATATCTTATAAGATGTTTTTTTGATGTTGAAAAAAGAGCTGGCCTTGACATTTTTCATTCCTTCTGTCACTTCCCTCTGCAGTTCATCAACAATGGGGTTTTCCATATCCACATTATCTTGTGCTGTTCTTAATTTTTCATTTAAAGCTTCATATTTCTCCTCAACAACCTTTGCCTTATTCATTTTCTTGTTTGTGTAATATGAATAACCAACATAGATTATAGCGGGGAATAATGAAAGCAAGACAGGATAGAAATTAATCAATCCAAGGACAAGATATGTAACTAAGAAGATAATGATTGCATTCACTATCCTGTCAAAAACTATAATCCTGTTTAATACAGAGTTCATCTCTTTTATCAAATTTTTAAATTGTTTCATCTTCTGTTTTCAGCAGCTGTTTTCATCAGCATCCACTTTGGCTTCCAGGCAGTCTACCTTTTCCTCCAAACCGCTTACATCGCTCTTTAGGGAGCTTACCTGTGCCTGCGCAGCGCTGAGCTGCGATTGCGCTTGTGATAATTGCAGCTCAGCTGATGTCAGCCTTGCTTTTGCGTCAGCCAAATCGCTTTTTGTTCTTGTTAAATCACTATGCAATTTGTCCCTATCCTCTTTTAGCGCTTCATATTTGCCGCTTAAATCCTCTTCCCTCTGTTTTTTTATTTCCAGCTGGTAGCTTGTTTGGTTCAGCTTGGTTTTTTCAACCTCCAGGGTTTCAGATAATTCTGTTATCTCTCCGATCTTTGTTTCATAATTTTCCGACAGATTCAAAAACGTTGACTGGTAATAGGTGCTGAAACCAGCAAAAGCTATCAATGTAGCTACTATTATCATAAACAAACCAAAATTTATATCTTTTTTCATGAAAGCCATTTTGCATCACCTAATTTTACTCCTTAATTTTTATTTAAATATATTTTTATTTTCATCCAGCCTTCTTATAACTATTTCCGCTAACAGCAAAATCAAGGCAGCCAAAGCAAAAGGCCACCTGTAATTGACAGTGTTCACCTTTGTCCTTTTTGACATTGTTCTTATTGATTCTACAATATTCTGGATATCAGCAGGGTCAAATATAATCCCGCCGCTGACTGTGACAAGCTCTTTTAACTTTTGGTTGACGCCAATCTTTTCATACTCATCATTATAATTTGTAGCAAACTTTGCCCCCAAAATCTCTTTAAAGCCGGTTTCTTTTGGCGCATATTCAGCGCTATAAAAATTCACATCAGCCTTTGAAAAGAATAATCCCTCATATTCCGGCATTTTATCTGAGACAACATCCACCCTTGTTGGTTTTCCTAGTGTAGTGTCATCAATGCTTACATCATAGGCCTTGTTCCTCTTTAAATCGCCTATTGCCCAGTTCATTGCCCTTGTGATTAATTTGGAATTTTGCTTGCTTAGCATCTCGCCGGCCCATTTGCTTCCATCATCCGTGCTTAAAGAGACAACCCTGCCTAAGCCAAAGCGCCATACAGTTATTATTGGCCTTCCGCCGCTTGTGACAACAAGGTCCTTTGCAGCGCTTTTTGGTACAACAGCATTATAGCCCGTTAGCTTAGCTCTTATGCCTTCTAAATTCCTTGTTATCCAGTGGTTTGTATCCAGTAAAACAAGGCTCATTGTACCCTCCTCATCCTTTTTTGGCTCTTCAGGTGCTGTAAAAACTAATTTTAAATTCTGGCTTTCGCTGGGCTCAAAATAAATTCCATTCCCATTTTGCGCCATGCTCCTTAAAAATTGGCTGTTTGTTCCTGCTCCGACACCGACTGTATAAATCCTAATCCCTTTTGTTGACGCTTCTTTTGCGCTCTCCAGTGCAATGGTAGGGACAGCATCAATGCCGTCGCTGATGACAACAATATTCTTGCTTCCAGATGCCCTCTCTAAAATCCATTCCGCTCTTTTCAGCGCTTTGAAAATAATTGTTCCTCCTCCTGACTGCAGCCTTTTTATTTTTCCAACTAAATCCTCCTTTTCGCTTAATATTGACAGTTGTGAAACCATGTAATTGGCATCATTAAATGCTATGACAGCTACCTGGTCATCTGGCCTAAAATCGCTCAGTATGTTTAATGCAATTGCCTTTTCAACATCCAGCTTTGAATTTACGCTTCCGCTGCCAAAAGATAAGCCGGAAGTTCCTGAAATGTCCAGTATCAACACTATGTTGATATCGCTTTCCTTGCCCTTTTCCCCTGTTCCAACCTGCACTGGCAGCAATGTTTCAAATAATGAATTTTTGTAAGATCCCTTGTCATAAGAATTTTTTCCACCTACGACAAACAACCCATTCCCCCTCTCTCCAACATAATCTGTCAATCTGTCAACGCTGTCTTTTAATTTCTCCGCTCCAATGTCATTTATAACAATAGCGCTGTACTCATTTATATCTTCAGCTATGAAATCAAGAAGCGTTACATCATATACCTCAACTAAAGCCCTTAAAAGCTGTGACGGCTGCTCTGAAACAAATAATAGCTTAGGTCTTGGGACAACCCTTACAGTTTTGTAAAAAACATTGTTTTGGGGGAAATAATCATCTCCTGCTATCCCCTTTAGTTCGCCGACAATCTCGTAATAGCCTTCTTCTGTAAAAGTGTATGCAAACTTATTGTCAACACCCAGCTCTACAGGCACATCATTAACAGTCACCTCTGTTTTATAGGAAGAGATAGGGCCGGCAATATTTATCTCAGCATCATACATGTTTTCTGTTCCCAATATAACCTCTTTCGGGCCTTTAATTTTTATCCCAACATCCCCCCTAACCGGCTCAATATCTACCATGTTTATCGTTGAATTAAGCATTGAAGCAAACATAATAATATCGCCTAAATCCCTTCCATAATTATTATTTCCATCGCTGACTATTAGTATATTATCATCTCCCTCTATATTTGTTAATATGCCATCCCCTATGTTTGATCTTTCGCCAGATGCTATATAATTTAATGTTACAGGAAGGCTTCCCTCCAACTTATCTTTTAGGTCAGCAGCAATTCCCCTTTCAAAAACATCAAAGGAAGTTGAATTATCAGCTAAAATCTTTAGTGTGCTATCGCCAGGAACCGTTTTATGCTCCACTCTAAAAGGGGATGCAATTGCAACCGTCACCAGCAAAAATATCGCTGCCCTTGAAATAAGCATGAATACCCTAATTTTTCTTTTCTCTTTGCTGTAAACCTCCTGCTCTTTTTTTGTTTTAAACTTAATAAAATCTCTGAACATTGTAAGGGCCATTACCAGTATAATCAGCAGGAATAATGCCATCATATAAGGATAGTTCAAACAGTACTTTGAAAAACAAAATTTTAGGCTTAAATCAGGGATTATGATTATAAATCACCTCTAATCTTGATATAAAACAACTCGAAAATAACTATCAAAAACACCAAAACAAGCAAAGGGATTTCAAAATTGAAATTTCTCTTTTCCTCAATCTTCCCCAAGCCCAGGCTTTCTTTTGATAATTTTAGCTCTTTTTCCTCACCGGCTATATTAGACTCGCCTTCATTTATCAGGTTAACAGCTATTTTTTTATCTTCCAGCTCATAAACGCCGGCTTCATCCAAGATTATTTTTGATGTTTCTATATCAGCAGAAGGCGTCTTTACAGTTTGTTCCTTTACTGCTAAAATGTCGCCCGTCCTGAAGTTATAATCATTTATATCCTCTGTCTGGACTAAAAAGTTTAATAACTTGCTCCAGAAAATTGGATAAGAGGTTAAGGTCTTAAAATCGCTTAAGCCGTCTATGATGCCATAATAAATAACCCTTCCAATGCCCCTCTCTTTTAAAACAATTATGGTGCTGTTGCCTTTTGTTGAAGCAATTGCAAATGTTCCTTCTTTTGATGATGTTTTTAAGTAGCCAGAAACAACGGCAAAACATTTTTCCTCTTCAAATTGTTTTGTGAATTCATTTATCACATCTGCGCAAACAGTTGTCCTTTCATCGATCCTGCCTGCTAATGCAACTGGCAATAAGTCCCTTAACTCATTCGAGTCTATCTTGTCTAAACCATCCTGGGCAGCTATTATCAGATTGCCCCCCTTCTCAACATAGCTTTTTAGGTCAATGAAATCTGCCTTTACAAAGAGGTCCTTGCTTATGTCGCTTAAGACAACAACATCATGGTCTATATTATAAGCATTTGTTACCGGGGGGTTTCTTACCTCCAATTCAACATCTGGTGATGCTTCTAATGCAGCTTTTATGCTGTTGGTTTTTTCATTGGTTATAAAAAGAACCCTTATCTTCTTTTTTGATGGAGCGCTTAAATAAGCCACATTATCAACAGCAAGATCATCCTTGACATCCAGCTCTATCCTGCTTAGCTCTGTTGGCGTTTCAAAAGTCAATTTTTCCTTTGAATCAGCCTCTATCCTTATTTGCTGTTCGCTTATCTTATCATTGCCTTTTATTAATTTTACATTAAATGCTTCCTCTTCTTTGTTATAATTCCTTATCCCCACAATTGTTTCATGTTTGCCGGCATCTAACTCCACTATGCCAACATTTTCCGCTTTGCTTCCAACATCAAAAAAATCAACAACATTCCCCTTTGAGATTAAAGCGCTTTTAGCTACCATAATATCGGGCCCTTCTGTTGTTATGAAGTCACTTATCACTATAACCCTCCCTTTCTTATTCCCTAACAAATCTTCTGCCGTTAATAAGGCATCACCCAAATTTGTGCTAGTTGATTTTGGGCTTATCTTGCCCAATATGCTTAATGCTTCGTCTTTTTTGCCATTGTCTAAAATTACCAGCGGGTTGTTTTCAGCCAGGATAATGCTTATCCTTCCGTCTAAATTTGCCTTTGCTGTTGATAGTGCTTTGTCAAATCTTATTGCAACGCCATCTTTAGCCTGCATTGATGCGCTTACATCCAAAACAATAACTGTGTTTTCAGATGCAACACTATAAGGTATTTTTATAAAAGGAGATGATATTGCAAATGCAAAACCAGCTAATGCCAATAGCTGCAAAATAAACAATAAATTCTCCAATAGCTTCCTCAAGAATGAGGCCTCTCTGGAGGTTTTTCTCTCCTGCATTACAAACATTAAAGAGGGGATTACTTTTTCAACAGGCTTAGGCCTTATCAAATATATTATTATGAATGGCACTAAAGCCGATAATGCCCACAGCCCAGCTAAATTTTCAAATCCCATCTCAGCCTCTCTTTTTATTGTTCAAAACCATTTTCATTAAGTCTTTTTGGTTAACCAATTCCTTGGTAACAATCAGGCAATCATCAATCTCATACCAATAAACCTCAGAATCAAGCTTTATATCTAGGTCTTGCCTTGCCTCAAACGGCAGAGTTAGCTGCCCTTGCCTGCTTATCTTTGCTTTTCCTATAAATTTTGGCTTATCCATATTATTAATATTAATAATATTATTATTCTATTTATTTCTTTTAATATTAATAATCAGTATTTAAATAGTTTTCGGTTTTTACTATAAAACACACAGTAAGGGTTTAAATTAATAGCTATAACTTCAAATGGAATTGAATATAAAATGTCAAAAATTTTCCACCAGTCTCTGACTGGTGGCTAGAAAGCCAATGTACTAGCACATTGTTGAAAATTTTTGAGCATGCTCAAGAACCACCCAGATGCGGTAAATGACCGTAGCATTCCACCCATCTCTGATTGGTGGTTCTTCTATAAGATTTCTTAAATATAATTAAGTTGAAAAAGACAATCAGTCTTCTCCAACTTGTGTTGCCCTCACATTTTAAATATCACCTCATATATATAAACATAACGGTGGTGGGTCGTTGACGACACTCTTCTATTAGGGTACAAGGCCTCTCTTTTAGAGAGGTTAGCCCATGCTGGTAAGTCACTAGTTGCCCACTCTTGACAAAGGGTGCTAAGCCCACAAACCACAAGGGCAACTGACTCACCACCTATGTTTTTATCACATAAGCATCTATTCATTGAGTTTTTTGTACACTAAATCAGAGATGCATCTAGCAACTGACATTATCTTCTTTTGCTTAGCTGCTTTTTTCTTTGAGTTGTAATATGCCTGAAGCCTTGAGCCTTTCTTTCTTTTTGATGCGTGTGCTGCCATAACCAAAGCCCACCGCAGTAATGCCCTGCTTGATGCTTTTGGAAGCAGGCTTCCGTGCGGCTTGCCCGCAGACTCTCTTAGGCAGGGGATCACACCAGCATATCTCCTTAGCTTTTTCTCACTTGAAAACCTGGATATTGGGCAAACCTCTGCTATTACGTAAGAAGCAATTATTTTCCCAATTCCGTCTATCTCCTGCAGCTTCTCAAATTCCTTTGGAAAATATTGCTCTACTTTTTTGGTAAGAGCTTGAGTTGTGTTTTCTAGCTGATTGGTTAAATACTCATAATGAGAAACCAAGCATTTTAAGTTCCATGAACCCCTTTTTGAGGAAGAGATAGCATTTACATGCTTAAATCCTTCTTTGGTAAATAAGCTTCTTGTGGGTATTTTGATTCCATCTCTAGCCAGGCTTGCCCATATCTTGCTTTCGACCTTGTTTGACTCCTGTAAAAAGGAGTGCCTGATAGCAACTAATTCCCTTAGCTCTTGTATTTCTTTTGGAGGGATGAAGCTCTCTGGGAAAGTCCCAAGCCTAAGCATGTCACTTAACCTCCTTGCATCAAGCTTATCGGTTTTCGCGATTAACTGCCTTATTTGCAATACATTGGCAACTTTTACTGTAATATTATCATGCATAAAACCTGCTCGTAGGGGATAGAAGCAAGTTGAAGCTTCTATTCCTACAACACAGGAATGCATGTAAGGCTCAAGAATTGATTTTAAATCCGGGTATGAAGTCGCACATGAGCCTTCAAGCACTACATCCCCTCGCCAAGTCCTTACAACATATTCCGTAGATTCTACGTGCACATCAAGTGCTACAAAAAATTTTGTTTCCATTTGCTTTCACCTCATATGATATGAAAGCAACACTATTATTTAAGAAATCTTATCCCATCTTGACAAAACTTAGAAAGCCATTTAGGGTGTTAGAAATGATCACTCATGGGAATGTGCAGCTTCTAAATAACACCTTGAAATACCCGCGATTTCCAATGTTTTTCTTGCAATATCCTCAACACCAAAAACCCTGTTGCCGGAATAAACTGGCTCACATAGTCCTCTCCTACCCTGGACTGTTTTAAGCACAGCAGGGATGTTGCCAGATGCTCTATACCCTTTATTGATCTTATTTATTTCAATTTGTATTGTTTTCATATCTCCAATATCTCCATCAAAGATTGAATTGTATAATCTGGCTATAATCCATGGCGCTGCATTTCCTATGCCTAACACTCCTCCTCCAAAATTATTATTGAATTTATACGTAAGGAATGTTTCATAGAACTTGCTTTCATCTCCAAGGAATCCCAAAACAGGTGTGCCTGCAACAGAATACAGATATTTACCAAATAAGCTGAGATCACCTGAGGAATCCTTAAAAGCCGATATATAAGAAGATATTTCCCTTAATCTTTCTGGCTGCGTATTTTCTTTTTTAAATGTCCTTTTTATTATACCCCATTTCATCAAGCTTTCAATAACACCAAGAAAGTTATAAGCTACGACAGGTATATCAGTTGAATCTTTAATTTTTTGGAAAAGATATTTTAAGCCCCTGTTGCTGTGAAATACCAAAGGCTGAACTACAAGAAAATCCGGCTTATTTTCCTTCATGCGGTTAATACGCGCAATCTGCTCTAATGTTGGTTTTTCATTATCCGCTATTTGGGTGACTCCTGCTAAAACTGGAACTCTTCCGTTTGTTTCAGAAACAACAGCATCAATCACCTTTAATTGTTCTTCAGGATTAAGAAGCCAGAATTCTCCTGTTGTTCCTAAAGGAAAAACACCCTGGCAAAGGGGTGTTTTAGAGTGGCCTTGTTCGTCAATGACATAATCGGTTACTTTTTTTACAGAATTTAAATCCGCGGCGTAAGAGCTATTGGTCTTTTGCTTAAAGGGTGTTGTTAGTGGTACAATGATTCCTTTTGGCACTTGCAGCACTTGTTCAAACATTTTAGATTTGTGATTTTGTGTGTGTTTAAAAACATTTCCATTCAAAAGTAGTTAAAAACAAAAGATTAATAAACTTCTAAATAACTATACATAGTATGGGGGAGCATTCGCATAATTATCATCATAGAAATGAGATTATCTTAATGCTTTCTTTATTGATATTATTCAGTTTATTCTTTATTTTAGCTTTAATGGACATACATAAGGGCATTCCTGTATTTGGTATTGGGGTGTCTCATATAATAGAAGACATATTGATAATGGTTTTGTCTTTCTTGGCTGTTATAAAGGTAGTATGGCACCTAATTTTTCATTAAAACAACAAATTTTATATATCCCGAATTAAATCCCTCCTTCTTATGAGAATACTAACCCTGCATTCAGATTTTATTAGGTTTGAAGCTAAGAAAAAAGCTATTCAGGATGCTGAGGCAGCAGAGAAAGGAGAGCATGAAGTTAAAGAGTGCTTGGTAGTTTTAAGTTCTGTTGAGAAAAGAGACGAAGCCAATCCTGATGCTGTTGCCAAGAGGTATGTTGCTGAGGTTGAGGATATAGCCAGGCAGGTTAAGGCTGATAAGATTGTCATTTACCCTTATGTTCATTTAACTAATTCCCCCAGTAATCCAAAAACTGCTGTAGAAGTTTTGAATAAAGCTGAAGCTGGGCTGAAGAAAAATTTTGAAGTTGTAAGAAGCCCCTTCGGATGGTATAAATCATTTACAGTTGCCTGCAAAGGGCATCCTTTGTCTGAGCTTAGCAGGGAGTTTGGCCCTGAAGAGGTTAAAGGGGAAGAGACAGATGCTGTAAAGCAGGAAAGAAAACTAACATCCTACTGGCATATCCTAGCTCCTGATGGAAAACTCTATGATGTCGGCAAATTTGATTATAAGGGCAATGAAACTCTAAAAAAATTCGCTTTTTATGAAAAGGAAAAATCAAGGGCTGTGAAACAAGAGCCGCCGCATGTTGCTATGATGAAGAAATTGGAGATAGCTGATTATGAGCCTGGATCTGACTCCGGGAATTTAAGATTTTATCCAAAAGGAAGGCTGATTAAGAAACTAATTGAAGAGTATGTGACTGACAGGGTTGTTGATTATGGCGGAATAGAAGTTGAAACACCAATAATGTATGACATGGCACACCCTACTTTAGCAAAGTATTTAGCCAGGTTTCCTGCCAGGCAGTATACAATAGAATCTGACAAAAGGAATTTCTTTTTGAGATTTTCAGCATGCTTTGGCCAGTTTTTAATGGCGCATGACGCTACAATTTCATACAAGGATCTGCCATTGAAATTATATGAGTTAACAAGGTACAGCTTTAGAAGGGAGCAAAGAGGAGAATTGACAGGGTTAAGGAGATTAAGGGCTTTTACAATGCCTGATGTCCATGCGCTTTGCTCTGATTTGAAACAATCGATGGATGAATTCAAGATAAGGTTTAACCTGTGTTTAAGTGTTCTGGATGGGATAGGCATCAAGGGCAGGGATGTTGAGATGGCTTTAAGGACGACAAAGGATTTTTTTGACAAAAATCAAGAATTTATTTTAAATTTAGTTAAAAAATTCGGAAAGCCTGTCTTGTTGGAGATGTGGGATGAGAGGATATTTTATTTTATATTAAAATATGAGTTCAATTTTGTCGATAACCTGGACAAGGCATCTGCCTTAAGCACAGACCAGATTGATATAGAGAATGGGGAAAGGTACGACATCAAATTTACAGATAAAGACGGCAAGCTTAAACATCCTTTAATATTGCACTGTTCGCCTTCCGGCGCTATAGAAAGGGTTATGTATGCTTTGTTGGAGAAAGCCGCTTTTGAGCAGAAAGCAGGCAAGGTTCCTTCACTGCCTTTATGGCTTTCGCCTGCACAGGCAAGGGTAATCCCTGTTTCTGAGCAGTATTTTAAATATGCTGAAAAAATAACAGATGAATTAATCTCAGCAGCTATTAGGGCTGATTTTGATGACAGGGCATTGCATGTTGGAAAGAAGATAGCAGAAGCGGAAACCAGCTGGGTTCCATTCATTATTGTAGTTGGTGAAAAAGAGGAGAAAGCAAAGAATATAAATGTCAGGGTTAGAGAAACCAAAAAACAAGGACTTACTACAACAAAAAAATTAGTTGATGAGATAAAGAAAGCAACAGAAGGGATGCCATTTAAGCCGTTGCCTTTGCCAAAAGAGTTAAGCAAAAGGCCTGTTTTTGTGGGATAAATGGAATACGCATCAGTATGGCAAAGATTTGGAGCTTTTTGGATTGATTTGATAATCCTATTTGTTGTTTTTTGGGCACTAATATTGCCTTTACTTTTTACTGATATTAACCCTGCCCTAGGTGGCGCTACTTTTGTTTTGCTTTTCTTGTTTGAAGATGTGTTATATTTTATTATGATGGAAGCAAAATATTCCAAAACGCTGGGGAAAATGCTATTCAAAATTAGGGTTGTAGCTGAAGACAACAAAAAAATAAATTTTAAGCAGAGTTTAATGAGGAATATATTCAAGGCACCTCTCTTAAGGGTTGTACTGATAGCTGATTTTTTCATGATAATAAAAACAGAAAAACATCAAAGGATTGGTGATATGATAGCAAAAACAATTGTAATAAAAGGGTGATTATATTTTAACGCTCTTCCCTTCCTTTAAAATCATAACCTTAGAATTGGTTTTATCCTCAACTTCTTCCTTAAATGCTTCAGCATCATCAATTGTGCCTGCAACAGAGCCGTAATGCATTGGTATCGCTATTTTTGGTTTTATCTTTGCAACTGCCTCTGCTGCTTCTTTTGCATTCATTGTGTAAGTGCCGCCAACAGGCAATAAGACAACATCAGCCTTTATTTTTGACATTTCAGGAATCAGGTCTGTGTCACCAGCAAAATAAATCCTCCTGCCGTCAGCTTCAATAACAAAACCCAGGCCATTGCCTTTTGTATGAAATGGCTTTCCTGTATTATAAGCAGCTACAGCCTCTATTGTTATTTCACCAATTTTTATCTCATCACCGGCAACCATAGCTTTAACGCCATCCATTTCAGCAGCCACTTTCCTTGAGCCCAATATTACAGTGCCGTCTCTTCTTATGTCTTCTATCTTCTCTTTAGAAAAATGGTCATAGTGCTCATGCGACACCAATATAATATCAGCTTTAACAGAATAATCGCCAAAATAGGGGTCAGTGTATACAATCTTGCCATCAGCCTTGATCATAAAGCTGTCATGCCCAAACCATGTTATCTCCATTTTACACCTTTTAAAATATGGTTGATAATTAGTGGTTTATTTAAAAAGTTGTTGGTTTTTTGTATCTCAGAAAAGAAAAATTTATTAAACTACCTCTCACATTTTAAATAAAAAATGGACAAAAAAATAGAAAACGAGAAAACTACCTCTTTTATTACAACTGTTATAAAGAAAATTAGATCAGGGGAAACTCCAGAGGCAATAAGAGTCGAGTTAAAAGAAGAATGGAGCCTATTGAATGATTTTTTTACACTTTATGAAGAAAAGATAAGCGACATAAACAAAGCAGTTGATGATTGGGAAAGCCAAAATGAAGGAAGAATCAAGGAGTCACAGGAGTTCATAAAAGATGTTTATGGAAGTATCAATCCGAGGCTGGAGAAAAAAATAAAAGAACTTTTGGCCGGAATTAAAGGGATAGACAAAAAAGTTTTTATTAGAATAAAAAGAGCATATAATTTAAAGTATATTAGGCGTAAAGAACAGTTGGATGAATTGCAGAGCAATATAACCTACTACACAAAACAGATTAGGGACAATTTATATTTTTTAAAGAAAGTGTATAAGCATCAAACAGCCTATTTGAAAGATAAAGGAGCAGGGCAGATAGAATTTGACTTAGAAAAGCATTCTTTTTTGTATAGAACACTAACAGATGAGTTAAGGGCAGACAGAAGGTTAAAAAGAAATATGATTGGTTTTCTTAGGTTAATACAGCTGGCTTTAGCTATTGAGA
>Ga0209541_10012991_pt1 | contig 12797 bp, 16 predicted proteins | sample RifCSPlowO2_01_FD_184027 | JGI IMG/M metagenome (GOLD analysis project Ga0209541, IMG submission 184027) | Groundwater microbial communities from Rifle, Colorado - Rifle CSP2_plank lowO2_0.1 (SPAdes) (version 2) | ecosystem: Environmental > Aquatic > Deep subsurface > Groundwater | place...
ATTCTTGCGGGAATTTAAATATCCTTTCACGCCGATAGGAATAGTAATCATGGGATCGGTATGACCAAAATCTACATTGAAAAGAATCGGGAAAGTATATCCTTGGGTGTGTGATTGGATAATTTTAATTAAGTCTTTTATTTGTGACTGACTATAGCCAAAAGGGCGGCCAATAATCATTCCTTTAATTTTCTCAAAGACACCGGAAAGTTCTAAATCAGTTAAATACGCATCAACTGTTGCTACTTTTTCCCCCTTCGTAAAATCTCCTTTGCTTTCAGGAATTTCCCAAAAAAGAATCTTGCCGGAAAAATCAGGCCAGTAATTTGTTCCTCTTAAATGCATTATTGATGAAATACATCCTCCCAGAATAGTCCCTTCGGCTTTGCCGACCCTCAGCCATAGCCAACCTAAATTTTCCCTTAGTTTTCTCGGTCTCTTGAGGTCTTCCTTTTTCAACCAATCTAGGATTTCATCTGTCCATTGTTGGGATGGTTTTATTGCGCCGATTGGTTCAGATATCATAATAGTTTTTTCTAAATATTCACGGGTATATGATAATATTTCTGGATTTTCCGCAAATTGAGTGAGAACCGCTGGACCATAAAATGTAACTAGTTGAGCTTGCGTGTAAAAAGCAAAATGCAATATAGTTGCATCGGAATATCCAATAAAGATTTTCGGATTCCTTCTTGCCAAATCAAAATCCAAATGCTTCAGGATCTGATTTGAGTGATTACCGCCGATAAAGGTAAAAATCGCTTTTATCTCTTGATCTTGGAAAAAGTCGTTAATATCGTTCGCACGCTCTATTGGATTACCGGCTGTATAGTCGGTTATTTTGAGAGCGTGTTTTCCTATTTTTACTTTAAATCCAAGCTCTTCAAGCATAGCCCTCCCCTTTTTTACCCTATGTGACGCTAAACCAGCTAATGGCGCTGAAGGACTAACAATGCCTACCTTATCTCCTCTTTGTAAACGTAGTGGTTTGATTAATTTACTCATATTGGTTTCCGGGCGATTTTGATGCTGATATTTTTAATGTATAGCTTGAGGTGACTTGCTTTATATGGGATGAAGTTTCTAGGTCAGTCGCGAAAGTATAAAAGTATATCAGAAAAACCTTCTTGAGTATATGAAATATGCCAAAAAATAGCAATAAATTATGGAGTAACCCTCGCTTGATATTTCAAACAATAAACTCTACACTGTATAGAATCTCGAAACTGTTCGAGAAGACTAAATGTGTTCTTTCACAACCAACGAATAAGGAGGTGCCAAGTGGAAAGCGGCGAATCGAAAATATTCATACCATCCTCCCTAGAGGAAGCGCAACAGCTCATCAGTTTCGCATCGCAAGAGAAGACGCGATTAGATAGGCACATAAGCATGCTACGACAGCAAAGGGTGCAAAGTCTCCATTTTACACGGAGCAGTTATTCCGACGTGTGCGCGTTCGTCGATGAGGCAAGTAAAGATTACGACAGCGATCGTGAAAACCCCTATTGGGCATTCGCGCATGAGATTCTGAAGTTTATCCTTCGCAAATTTATTACCGAGCATTTTTGTGAAGGCCAGGAGATGCGGGTATTCGATGCGGGCGCAGGAACCGGCAACTGGTCCGGGTTTGTCCTTGTCCTCAATGTACGGGCGAAGGGAACGCTCTTTGATATGAATCCGAATATGCTCCGAGTGGCATATTCAAAAGTCATGCCGTTGCGCGGGCGCTTCGTGAGAATCATTGAGGGAAATTTGGAGAATCCCGGTGATTTTCCTCCCGGGCGAAGCAACCTTATCTTGTGTATGCACAATGTGATTGGTCTTGGACGAAATACCAAACTCATCCTCCGCAACCTCTGCGCCCATCTTGAGGATGACGGTCTCGCCTTTATCATGACGACTAATGCATACCACGCCTTCAATTTCACACACCAAGTCAGAGGCGAAATTGAGGCGATGCGAGTGGTGTGCGATGGGACGGTGAAATTCAAACCTGACATGCCCGAGATGTTTTGTTACACCCCACAGGAATTCGAGAGCGTGCTTCGCGATGCCGGCTTTACAGAGGTAACTGTCCTGGGCTTCCCTGTGACGATCTATCCGTCACCGGAAGATACGAAGTTGCTACGGAAAAGCACTTTTAACCAGCGACTCAAGAATCCTCACGCGCGAGCCGCATTGCTAGAACTCGAAAAGCAACTCTGCCTTTGTCCGGAGCTTGCCTATAGAGGCGGTAGTAGTCTCATCGCGATCTGTAAAAAGCGCCGCGATGCCATCCTTGCTTCCCCGTAAGAAAAACCCCAACTGTCATTACGCAGTTGGGTTTTTTTAATAAATACTATATGAGTATTTTCTTTGCGGGCTTAGCTCAAATCATTATAATTGCATAAAATGCTTCTGGGTTTTTTACAAAAAATAGGCTTCCTAAGGCAAAAAGTCCTTGATTGAAAGCCAACCCTAGAGCAAAAATACTCAAAAGTATCCCCAGCGGTCTGCCGGATCGTAGACCACCAATCGTCTGAAACGCCTTAAAAAACCAAAAAGCGCAGAAAATCAGGCCTAGGGAGGTCAATGAATGCGCCAATCCGGTGGTGGTAAAGACCATTGCAAGTGTATTATAGCACAAAAAAGGCGGCTGGGTTTGGGCCCGCCGCCATAGGAACAACTTAATAGTCCTCTCACTCATTAAAATCGGCCTTTTGTGAAGGGTTATTTTTAGCACGTTTGAGACCCACCATTGTACTATAGAAATAATTATAAATCCAATAATGAGTGAGATGCCGACGAAACCCACGGCTCTGTCAACTTTTCCTCAACCTCACAAAAAACCTGCTGCCTTAACCCTCTCCATCGGATTTCACCCATACCTCGCCTTTGTGGGCTTCTATGATTTGCTTCGCGATGTAGAGGCCTAGGCCGGTGCCGGCGACTTTTTTTTCACGTTCGGGTCATAGACAAAACCAAGTCTTCAAATTCAAAAAATTTCCTCATTTAATTTAGCGGAGTTGAGACAATCTTTTTGCCCTGCGGAAAGCATTCCGTATTGCCGCCGCCCATAGCGCCCGAAGATTCCCGTCCTTGAATGTACGGAGTGCCACTTCCGTGGTCCCGCCTTTCGAAGCGATTTGCCGGATAAGTTTTTCCAAATCAGACTCGTCTCGTAAAAGCGCGTGCGCCCCGTTAAACGTCTGCCGCACCATACGCAAGGCCGCGTCGCGAGAAAATCCAATTCGGCGCGCCGCCTCGGTAAAGCATTGGAGCGTATAGAAGAGATAGGCTGGTCCGCTTCCGGTCACGGCCGTCGCTTTATCAATCTTTTCCTCATCAGGCACCTCAAGCTCGTCTCCCATATGCCGAAAGAGGCGTGCGGCAAACTGCCGTTCGCTTCTCGAAACGGATTTCGTTACCGTCCATGCCGTGAACCCTTTACCAAATTTCGCGGCAGTGTTCGGCATGGCACGAATAATTTTTTTCGCCCCCGTCTTTGTTCGAAGCCGTCTAATCGAAACTCCAGCCATGATTGAAATGACAAGCGTGTCCTTGCGCAAAGAGAATTTTGCCGAAGGGAAATCCTGCGGTTTTACCGCAAGCACAACCACCTTTACGCGGTCCAGCTCGCGGCTCTCGCGTGTAAGCTGTACATCCTTAAAAACTCGTAGGCGCCGCAAGCGAACCGGATCGCGGTCGCATACGATAAGACGAGCGGCGGGATACACGGCACGCAAAGAACGAAGTAACACGGTACCCATCACTCCCCCTCCTAAAATGCCGATTGTTGTATGCAGCATATACAGATAATCTATTAGCTAGATTTTTTTAGTATAGTCAAAATCACGGGAAAAAACAGCTCCTCTCTCGAATGAGAGGAGCCGGTGTGTTCGAAAACGAAATTGTAAAGGACCCCTTTCTTTAGACAGTCTTTACCGGCGATTTTTCGCCGTTTTTTTGTTAGGCGGCCAAGGTTTCCACAAACACTGACGGCGGCATCTTCAAGGCCGAGTGGATCCGCGTATGGTTGTACCGCCACAGGGTTTGGTAGATTTCCGCCACCAACTCACCGAAAGTATTGAACCGACTGGGATCGCCCAGATCCACTTTGAATTTGTCGTAGAAAGATTCCTGGTAGCCATTCTCCCACGGGCAGCCTGGTCTCGATCGCGAGATCGTGATACCGCAATCTTCCAACATTTCAATGAACGCCCTCGCTTTGTACTCGCTCCCGTTGTCCGAATGGAAAATAGTGGGACGAGGATAATGGAAGAGCGCGTTCGCCAAGGTTTGGATGGTGAGGGCCGACCCTTTTCGTAACGCCACGTGGACACCCACCAACTGTCTCGTGAACAAATCAAGGACGGTGGAGACGTACACCTTTTTACCCTGATACCCAAGTTCCGTGAAATCGGTGGCCCAAACGTGGTTTGGGTACGAAGGCATGATCGTGAGTAAAAGGTTCGGAAATGCCCGTTCTGCCTTGGATTTGCGGTACTTCCTGCCTCGTCTCCGGTACGGCTTGATGCCAAAGAGCTTCATCACCCGCTTGGTCCGTTTGCGGTTCGCCCGGAGGGCCTGGGCTAGGCGGCGCGATCCGTACGAGGGATGACGTTGGAGCTCCTCTTCAATGAGAATTTTGAATTCCCAGTCCTTCTGGTCCTGTTTTGAGATGTAGTAGAGTGAGGCCCGGGAGACGCCCATGGCCCGAGCTAGGGCCGACTTGTTTTTGCCTTGACTCAATTCTTTTTTTGAGCCGTGGAGAGCTTCACGGTCAACTCTCCCACCACTTCGAAGAGTTCCCGGTTCTGCTTTTGGAGGCGGGAGAACTCGTTCCACGAGGGAGCGCCGGTGGCTCCTTTGCCCAGCCAGCCGTAGATGGTGCGGGGCGAGAGGCCGTGATCCTGGGCGGCCTTCAAAACCGGCACGCCTTCTTCTTTCACGCGGCGGAGGATGTCCGCCTTCACGTCGGCTGGAATCTTATGCGCTTTTTTGTTCATGACACAATGGTATTGCTTATCGACCTTTGTGTCTAATATATGGGGTCCGGGTCACTTGGTAAGAGCGCCTCATCCTGTCCTCATCGACGTCGAACGAGTACGCGTCCTTCATGAGGAATTCGCGTCCGCGGATTAGCCCCTGCCGCGGCCGGAATTCGTCGCGGAACTTGGGGTTCATCTGCCAGAGCGTGATCGGAAGATCACGATAGGTTCGCACGTTGTTGCGCACGAACTGCGTGATGGGCTCTTCGGCGGTGGGCGCCAAGATGAATTCGCCGCCCTTACGGTCGCGAAGGTGAAAGGCGATGCCTGCGCTCATGTACTTCCGCCACCGATCTGTCTCCTCCCACAGTTCGCGCGGATGGAGGATCGGCAACTCGAGCTCCACGGCGCCAGCCCGCTCCATCTCTTGGCGCACGATTATCTCGGCCTGCCTACGAACCATGAGTCCGAGCGGCGCCATCACCCAGATACCGCCAGCAAGCTGTTCAATAAACCCTCCCCGAATGAGAAGGCGTGTTCCCGGGGAAGGTGCATCCCTGGGATCATCGCGCCTAGTTTTCGGAAAAACCTTGCTGTATCTCATTTTACTCCTTGTTGTTGGTGGCTTGCGTGATTTTTGTCAAAGTACCTGTCGCATTGGCCTCAACCGGATCGGAACGCCCGATCCAAGCCTTCGTTGAAACCATGCAAAGTCTGACAAATTTTAAACTCTTTGTCAATGTCACGGAATTGATAAATTTATTCCAGCACAATCATGTTATTCGCATGAATTAATTGCTTTCCGGAGGTTGTTCCTTCACGCAACATCGCTTCGATTTCTTCCCGGGAATAATCGACAATGCCGAAAGCTATACCTCGCCTCATACCGTCAACTACTTCGATAATTTCTTTCGCCTGAAACTCGCCGTAGACACCACGTACGCCAACCGCAAGCAAGCTTTTGCTATTTCGAAGAGCAGAAACTGCACCGTCATCAATAAGCAAACTCCCTGCAGAATTTTTTGCGGCGAGAAGCCAGCGATCGCGCGCAGTGAGCGCCTTGGTAAAAGGACGAGGGGTAAACGTGGTGCCGACTGCTTCGCCGCTCAAGATTCGGGCAAGATTCCCTGATACTAGACCGTTTACGATGCAAGTCTTAATGCCAACTGCAGTACAGAGGCGCGCCGCTTTGAGTTTGGAGAGCATCCCGCCTCTGCCGCCAGTTGAAACGCCGCGTGATGAAAACTTAAAGAGCTCATTGTTTACATCGTTCACTATTCCGATGAGCTTAGCGCCGTGTTCCTTTGCCGGGTCGCGATCAAATAAGCCATCAATGTGGCTTACGATCACAAGCTCTTCGGCATGGAGTGCAATGGCGAGCGCAGAGGCAAGACTGTCGTTATCCCCGAAACTTCCACCAATGTCTGCGACAAGCGCATCGTTTTCATTCACCACGGGAATGATGCCGCGAGCGAAAAGATCTTCAAATGTTTTCTGTAAACCCGAAAACTCTTGCCGCTGGACCAGCGATGAACGGGTAAGAAGGAATTCGGCGAGTAATATATGCAGTTTTTCCGCCTCGCTCGCATAGTGCCTAAAGAGGATTGGTTCTCCTATAGACGCTGCGGTACTCCGATTAAGATTTACATCTCCCGTACTAATGCTGCCAAGCCGCACCGCACCCGAGGTCACAAGAACAATACTTATGCCGCGCCCGGCGGCGTCTTGAATACTTGTGAGGATGTCACGCACAACCCCCTTCCGCACGCCTCCAGCCTCGTCAACTAACGTATTCGTCCCGACTTTTACGATAACCGTTGTAGCCATGGCTTATTCTCGGATATGGCCATTTCCGATGACCACATACTTAGTAACGGTCAAATCTTCAAGCCCCATAGGGCCGCGCATATGAATCCGCGCGGTGCTGATGCCGATTTCGCCGCCCAGCCCAAATTCGCCGCCGTCGGTCAAGCGGTTCGAGGCATTCACGAGCACGGTTGCGCTGTCAACGCGTTTCAAAAATTCATCGGCATGCCCTTTATTTTCAGTCACGATGGAATCGGTAAGTCCGGAACTGTACCGCGCAATATGCGCGAGCGCCTCTTCGAATGAATCAACTACTCTGACCGAGAGAATAAGATCAAGGTACTCGGTTGACCAATCTTCCTCTCGCGCCGGCTTGCAAGATGCGTGATATGCGCATGTGCGGGAACAGCCGCGAATCTCAACGCCGCTCTTCACGAGCTCATCAAGGAGCCGGGGCAAAACAGCGCCGGCAACTCTCTGGTGTACGAGAAGCGTTTCGATCGCGTTGCAGGTTGCCGGATTCGATGTTTTCGCATTCACGGCTATTTTAACGGCTTTCTCAATATCCGCGTCCTCATCGATATATGCGTGGCAGAGCCCGCGCATGTGCTTAATAACCGGCACGCGTGCATGCGCGGAAACCGCGCGGATCAGATCTTCTCGACCACGGGGAATCACTAGGTCAAGGTATTCCTCAAGCTGCACGAGTTCCGTAATTGCCTCGTACCGCCGATCCTCAAGCTGCTGCACTGCGTACTCGGGCAAACGCGCCTTCGCGAGCGCCTGCGCGATAACCGCCATGAACGCATTGTTTGAATTTGTGGCTTCCTTACCGCCGCGAACAATCACCGCATTCCCACTCTTTATGCAGAGCGAGGCAACATCAATAATAACATTTGGACGCGATTCGAAGATGCAGGCGATAACCCCGATCGGGGTGCGCACCCGCTTTATGATAAGTCCATCTGGGCGGGTCCACGTTTTCACGATCTGACCGACGGGATCGGGAAGCGCCATAACGTTTCGAACGCCTTGGATCATCCCTGCAATACTTTTTTCGGAAAGTTCAAGCCGCCGCCGCATTGCGGGGGTCAAGCCTGCGCTTACCTCAAGATCTTTCCGATTCTCGGCTAGGATCGTCGTGATATGTTCTTCGAGCAGACGAGCGAGTGTTTCAAGAAAAAGATTTTTCTTATTACTTTCAATAAGCCGGATATCATTGGCGGCATCCCTGGCGCGTTTTGCTTGCGTGATAACATCAACCATATTTCGTGTAAGGAATAATAGTTAAAAATAATGGCATCGTCAAGAAGAGGAGGTAATGTGCTTGCCTAAGACAAGGATTGATACGTTTGTATTTATGATTTTCGCATGCGAACGAAAAATCCGCTTTCATGATATTCTCCTATTCGCGCGAATTAGAGAACAAAATCAAAAACAAATATTCGCACGTCCTCAACAATCTTAAAGAAGCCAGAGAATAATACTTTAACACTAATGAATCCGCCAAACGTAGCCGCCATGATAATAAAAGAAATTATTTTGACGTCTTTTGAAACAGCGGAGAAAAAGTTTTTTGTAAAAATAAGAAACGGGGGACCGATAGCAAGAAGCCAAAGGTAGTAATAAAATGATTCCACAGAATTGGACATACCATAGTCAACACTACGACTAACGGTCATAAACGGCTGCGGATGGGTAACAAATACTAAAGTAGTCACGAACAAACCGTAGAAAAGAGCTATTATGGTCCACGGCCAAGGAGATAATTTTGGCAAGAGCACATAAAAAGCGAGATATATCCCAAGAGCCGCAGTAATTGCCAAAGCCAGACTGCCTATTACTAAACTTGCATAGAAGGCATCGGGCGTTGTTACAAAAAATAAACTTCCTAACGCAAAAAGGGATTGAACAAAGGCAATGCCCAAAGCAAGAAAACTCAAAAGTATCCCAAGCGGTCTACCTGAACGCAAACCCCCAATCTTCTGAAACGCCTTAAAAAACCAAAAAGAACAGAAAATAAGGCCTAAGGAGGTCAATGAATGCGCCAAACCGGTGGTGGTAAAAACCATTGCACCTACATTATAACACAACAAAAAATAAGCCCGAAGAGATGTACTGGAAGTGAAGGCACATCTTCATCCGGAGATGGCGGAATATTAAGAATTTATTGCTTTCTTAAGGGCAGGCAAATCATTGTGAATTGTCGTTCAAACCAGTTCCGTATCAACGTTGAAATACTCGTGCACCAATCTATCTCTCATACTCATTACCTGCTTCCAAGGAATTTCCTGATGCAAGACGCAAAATTCAGGAGATAAGTGCTTGGCGGCTTCGCCGATGATTTCAAATTCACGTATCACGCCATCCTGCACCAAGAGATTCTTTTCGAATTCGGCAAAGGAAATACCGCGCACATATGATTCAATCTTCAAAATCGCGTCGCGAATGTGATCGCAGTACAGTTTATCGTTCGCCATAGATTGGCCGCAGTTCTTTGAGAATGGACTCTTTGAGGCGAGGATCAAGGGCGCGTTCAGTGGCAAGGTCTACGGAGCGGCCGAACGAATCTTCGAGTGCATCTTGGAGGGCAAAAAAATCAAGCAACCCCTTTTGCTTTTTAAAACGCACCAAAACATCAACATCGCTATCGCTCTGCGCGTCGCCTCGGGCAAATGAGCCAAACACTCCGGCGAACTCAACGCCCGAACGATCAAAAATAGGTACAGATTTTTCTTGAATTTCTTGAATAGTCATTGTAAATTGATAGTATCATACTTTTCAAAAAATTAAAAGAGCCTGTTTGCCGCCTGGTTTGAAAAATTTAGTAAAGTATCCCCAGCGGTTTGCCGGATCGTAGACCCCCAATCTTTTGAAACGCCCTAAAAAACCAAAAACTCACCCTACGGGTGATCTCTCATGCCTTCGGCAGACCTCCCGAAGGGATTGACCGCAGGGAGACAGAAAATGAAGCTCCCCGAGCTTCACCCCGCCGCAGCGATGCGAAAAAAGCCCGATATTCAGGATTGTATTTTCTGAAAATATACTTCTGCATAATCTAAGAATATTTTGAGACTATTTGAAATTCTAACCTTTTTTACTTTTCAATAATTGCGATATAAGAAGAATTATTAGAATTAATGAATTTTTTAATCCTCCAACCGGTTCCTTTTAAAATCTCTTCCATTTCTTTTTGAGAAACAAGCAGGTACTGAAACCACCGGCCTACATATTTTCTAAACCTCACCCGAATCTTTATTTGACCAGGCGGGCGGCCGCGCTTTCTGTTGAGTTTTTGATATTCAAGATGCGCCGGATCTCTAGTTTTAGATGGATCGTTGCTCTCTGCAATTATCACGGCTTTTGGAAAAGTTATCCGGTAAAACTTTTTTAGCAATACCTTGACTCCTTTGAATGAGCCGAATAGTCCAAAATTATTACCGAGCATAAGAATAGTGTCAAAGAATGCCGGTTTAAATTTAGTAACCTCATTAATCGACATTACTTCAGCTTTTTTTAATCCTCTTTGCCGACAAATCTTGACGGCAAGAGGAGAAACATCAATGCCAGTAACATCAAAACCTTTCTTTTGAAGATACAAGGAGTGTCTGCCGGCGCCGCAGCCAATATCCAAAATTCTGCCTTTGGCAAATTTTATTGCCCGCTTCTCATGACTTGGCCATTTTCTATATTCGGAGAAATATTTTTGAGGACCGCTGGAGATGCCAAAGAACCCGTCATCTCTTTCGATAACTTCATATCCATCTTTGTTCTTTAAATATGCCAAAAGTTCTCGTCCGTAAGCATCTTTAGCGCTTTCCATATTTAGGATTAAATTGTACCACAGAAATTCCGACAGCGAGTCGTCTTAAATTAGCACAAAAAGGCGGCTTTGGGCCGCCTAGGGTAGATACTTAAGGAGGTGACTTACGTTTTCTCTGCTTCGGGCAACGAACGACGGATTATCCACTTGATGTGATCCGCAGTCTCAATTTCCCTCTCAATCGGTGTTTCAAGTGTGAGTACTTCCCGACCTCCTGGGATGTAGCGCCCCGCGCCACGAAAATCGGCTTTATCGGCAAATTTCTCAAGCGAAGTTTCTATCACTCCTGCTTTTATGTTCGCGGCGTGGATCACGGTTCCGCCGCCACTCGCCATACCAACGTGGCCAACGCCGTCGGCTGGATCATTAAGGTAGTAGTCCCTCGCGCCGGAAACGAAAATAAGGTCGCCTGCGATAATATCGCTAAGATTAACAGCTTCGCCAAAAGCGCGCTGTTCAATTGACAGTCGCGGCAGCCAGATGCCGCGCTCTCCGTAAAGCCACTTCATAAAACTGGAGCAGTCAACCACTGCCGGCGCTTGAGACGGCCTTGCGCCTCGCCAATACCGCGACTTGCCAATACACTCGCGTGCCAGGGCAACCAGATCAACCTCTATGATTCTAAAACCTTTACCGGCTAAAATAGCTAGAGCTTCTCCTCGAGAAATCGGCAGATCAAAAGAGTTAAGATCAACCGCGCACCTGTTGCGAACGGCCCGATATTCCATCGCTTACCTCCTGTTTTAGTTGTGGAAGAACTAAAAAAGCCGCCCGAGAAGACGGCCAAAAATAAAAACTGGTCCCTCTCGGTAATCAGGCGAGATAGGGGTAATGAGCGAAACTCGACCAAGTTTTTAAGTATTTAGTTAGAAGCATGTTACAACAATAGAGTTATTTTCTGCTTTTAATAATTAACTCCGACGCCATTATAAAAGTTTTGGGGTAATTAACGAATAGCAATTATTTCAACTTCGAATTTTTTGCCGTCTGCTTGATAAGAGCGAACTTCATTTGCTTTAGCGCCTAAAACTGCGGCGCCTAAAGGGCTTTGATATGAGATCAAACCCTTGTGAGGATTGGCTACGATCGGATCGCTAATCACGATCTTTTTGGTCTTACTTTTATTAATGCTCACATCCACCGTCGAACCGATGGCAACTTTGCTGCGTTCCGAAACAATTGAGGGGTCAATAATTTGGGCGGCCTCGAGCTGACGCTTAATTTTGTCCATTGCGTAAATTAGCATCCTCTGTTTGGCCGAGATTTCATCAAAGGCCGGATTATCGTGCCATAGATTACCGGCATTTTCCGCGGTTTCGGTTTTGATTCTGCTGATTTCGGCGAACTCGCGCTGAAGTTTCACCAGTCTCCTTCTTAGAATTTCTGCTCCATCTTTGGTTAGAATTAATTTTTCCAGCAACATGGTTTATACATACCGCAACAAGTCAACTTACAATAATGTAAAGTATTGTAGGTTAACCAATTTAGCTATAGTTAAACATAACGACTGCACGAATCTTTCTACGTTCAAAATTTGAAGCTTTACTCATTTGTAAGCACGGCTAGCAGGTCGTCTTTTTCTAGTTGGGGAAATTCTTTAAGAATTTCATTCTGTGTCATTCCTTGTCCAAAAAGTTTCAAAATAAAATCAACCGTGAGGCGAGTGCCTTTAATAACTGGCTTGCCGACGGCGATCTTGGGATCGATTACTATGCGGTCGTGCGGATTTAACGGCTTCCCGGCCCTTTTAGCTCTAATTATTTTAAGATTCATTTTTCTCATATTGTGATAATATCAGATGCCAGTCTTACATTCAAGAGTAAAATTTTGCGGCAAATTATCGGTACCCTAAATAATTATTGGGTATCAGACCTTGGTTTTTTTGCTCACAAATCCGATCTGCAAGTTGTAGAGATGGCGGTAGATGCCGTTTGGGATGGCGAGCAGTTCGTCGTGTTTTCCCTGCTCGACAATTTTACCCTTGTCGAGCACGAGAATAACGTCCGCCCGGCGAACCGTGCTCAAGCGATGCGCGATGATAAAAGTAGTTCGTCCTTTCATGAGAACGCCCAGCGATTCTTGGAGGTATTTTTCCGACTTGGCGTCAAGCGCGGATGTCGGCTCGTCCAAGATAAGCAGGCGCGGTTTTTGGAGGATTGCCCGAGCAATCGCTATTCGTTGTTTTTGACCTACTGAAA
>Ga0209541_10012994_pt1 | contig 12794 bp, 7 predicted proteins | sample RifCSPlowO2_01_FD_184027 | JGI IMG/M metagenome (GOLD analysis project Ga0209541, IMG submission 184027) | Groundwater microbial communities from Rifle, Colorado - Rifle CSP2_plank lowO2_0.1 (SPAdes) (version 2) | ecosystem: Environmental > Aquatic > Deep subsurface > Groundwater | place: Rifle...
ACGCTTGCCGGAGCGCTTGTCGCCGCGCGTACCGGAGACAGCGCAATGAGAAATAAGACGATCGCGGGTCTCCAGGCGGCGATGGGATCAAGCCTTTCCCGCGCGCTTGAACTTTCACGCGGATTGCAGACATATATTATCGCCGCGGATATCATTGGATACAGAACCCCCGAGTTCGAATCGTGGGTGCGGCAGATGATCAATGCGAACATTCAGGGCCACAGCGGTACGGGTCTGTTGGGCACCGCTGAAAATGCGCCGAACAACTGGGGCGGCCATGCGCGCGCGTCGCTTGCCGCCGCCGCAGTCTATTTGAATGACGCGACGTTCACCATAAAAGTCGTGAATGCCCACAAAGCGTTCATCGGACTCTCCGCACCGAATACCATGGTGTATCAAAGTACGAACTGGCATGCGGATCCGAACAATAAAGCGGGGGTTAATCGAAAGGGAGCAACGATTCAAGGCAAAAGCGTATCTGGCGTTCTTCCTGAGGACTGGCGCCGCACAGCCGAGTATCAATGGCTTCCTGCGGTTTCCGGGTATATGTGGGAAGGTATGCAGGGATATGTTGTGGCTGCCGTGATCCTTCATCGCGCGGGACTGGTACCTTTTAATGCGGGAGATAATGCCGTCGTGCGGGCAATGGACATGCTCTACGGCAGGGGAGAAGCGGCGTTGAACAACCCGGTATTTTTCAATCCTGCGAGCAGTGATGACACGTGGATTCCGTGGGTAGTGAATGCTTACGCGGGCACTACCTACCCGACCCAGACTGCGAATGCGGGGAAAAATATGGGATGGACCGATTGGACTCATGTCAGTCCGGTTTCCACTCAACCCCCCATCACCTCCTCCGACCTCAACTCCGACGGCAAAGTAGATGTCATTGATCTCGGCATTTTGCTCTCCTCCTGGGGGCAGACCACCAAGCCAAAAGCGGACATCAATCAGGATGCCAAGGTGGATGTGGTGGATTTGGGGATACTTTTGGGAAAGTGGGGGACGAGCGGGTGACCCCCACACCAGAACAAGTTTAGAATTATGTTTTTTGTGTACATCCTGAAGAGCTTGAAAGACAAAGACCTTTACATCGGCTACACTTCCAATCTTCGAAAAAGGCTCGAAGAACATAATTCCGGGCTCACCCGTTCCACAAAAAACAGAGCCCCTTTCCGTTTAGCTTACTATGAAGCTTATACTTCTCAAGTCGAAGCAAAACATCGGGAGCGAAACCTGAAACTTCATGGCCGCGCTCGTTCGCAGTTATTCCGTAGAATTAAGAAGTCTTTAGAATGATAAACTTGTTTGGTGTGGGGGCAAAAAAAACAATCATCGGAGCCCTTGTGATCGGAGTCTTGGCCGTATCCGGCTGGATTTATTTTTCCGGCAAAGTCTCGGTGGAAAGACAAGAGAGCGAAGCCGCCGCCAACGGAATCTGGATATCGTCGGCGGAATTGCAGGCGTTGCCAATGTCCGGGTCCGCTTGGAACGGCCTCAAAAGCGCGGCGGATAACAGTTGTGGAACCCCGGACTTGGCCAATCAGGAAGATTCCGCCAATGTGTGCGTGATGGCGAAAGCTCTGGTGTTTGCCAGGACAAGACAGGAGACGTATCGCAGCGGCGTTGTGTCGGCTTTGACGAGCGTCGTTAATTCCGGCACCTATAACGGCCGAGCCTTGGCCTTGGGCCGTGAATTGGCAGCCTACGTGATCTCGGCCGATCTTATTGATTTGAAGAACTTCGACGTAGCTCTCGACACCTCATTTCGAGCCAAGATCAGATCTCTGCTGACCACGCCCACAAGCGGCCATTCCGGCGCCACCAGCCTGGTCCACTGCCACGAAGACCGGCCGAATAACTGGGGGACGCACTGCGGCGCGTCGCGCTTGGCGGTCTATGCTTATCTCGGGGACACCGCGGGGATTGCCCGGGTCGCCCAGCTGTTCAAAGGCTGGCTCGGGGATCGCAGTTTGTATTCCGGCTTCGGTTTCCGTAGCGGCGAGCTGGACTGGCAGTGCAATCCCTCTGCTCCCGTGGGAATAAACCCAACGGGTTGCACCAGGGACGGCCACTCGATCGACGGCGTGCTCCCGGACGATCAGCGTCGCGCCGGGGGCTTCACCTGGCCACCACCAAAGGAAAATTACGTATGGGAGGCGTTGCAAGGGGCGGTGGTACAAGCAGTAATTCTGAAGCGTGCCGGGTACGACGTGTTCACCTGGGAGAATCAGGCGTTGCGGCGAGCGGTCGAGTGGCTGCACAGCCAGGCCAATTTTCCGGCAGTGGGCGATGACACCTGGACTCCGCATCTGATCAACTACTATTACGGGACGCAGTTTCCCGCGCCCGTGCCTACTTCGCCCGGCAAGAACATGGGATGGACTGACTGGACCCACTCCGGTTCGGCTTCAAATCCATCTCCCACCAACACCTCTGACCTCAACACTGACGGCAAAGTGGACGTCATTGATCTCGGCATTTTGCTCTCCTCCTGGGGACAGACCACCAAACCCAAGGCAGACATCAATCAAGATGCGAAAGTGGATGTCGTTGATCTGGGGATACTTTTGGGAAAGTGGGGAAGTTCGGGATGAACTTTTCCAACCCCAAAGTTTTAATTGCCGCATTCATCACCGTTGCAGTAGTTGTCGGCGGTTATTTTTTGCGCGACAAAATCATCGTTGAGAAACAGACCAGTGACGCCGCCGGCAGCGCGGACCTCAATTTTGACGGCAAGGTTGATGTCATTGACCTCGGCATTTTTCTGGCGAACTGGAACGCGACGAACAAACCGTCCTCAGACCTCAACTCTGACAGCAAGGTAGATGTCATTGATCTGGGCATTTTGCTCAGCAAGTGGGGGGATCAGAATGACAATCTCGCACTCCTCGACATTTTTGTTATTCCCGACGACGGTACCCTAATGACAGACGATGACATTGACTTGCGAGCCGCAGTCCGACGGTTTTATGCTCTCTACCCTGAGCGAGATGTATACGACTTCCTGAATGTTATTACAACAACACCCACTCGAACAGGCGCTAGGCATGTAAGGGTGAAGGACCCTGTTGATACTGACCGGGGGATCGGAGCGGCACCTTGGCAGGTCCCTATCGAGGGGAGCTCTAGGTTGAGGGGCATAAACTCCCTCGGCCCAATCTCTATATGGGAGAACGCCCAGCTTGTCGAGCAGAACATGTGGCTCCTCGATCATGAAGCCGGTCATCAGTGGCTATACTTTTTGTTGGGACCAGATTTTGGCGGTACCGGCGTCCACTATAGCAATTTTGCGAACACCGGTTTTCTCCGCGACGGAGAGGAGTGGGCGGATGTGTTTGGTGGCTTTATTTGGCATGATAATGGGGACGGAACTATGTCAATCCCAGAAAGCTTTTATAGCGCGAAGAAGGCCTTTTCCCCCCTTTCTTTATATCTAATGGGTTTCATCCCGCCATTGGAAGTTCCTGATTTTTCTTTCGTCGTTCCCCAAAACCCCACCGACTCGGTTGCGGGCCGGGTGACTGGCTCTTTCAAAACATTTTCTATAGAAGATGTTATTGAGAGGTATGGTCAGCGAGAGCCATCGTACCTGAACTCTCAAAAAGATTTTCGTATGGCATACCTTATAGTCCATAAAAAGGACGTTCCACCCGCTCCAGAACAACTCGAAGGGATTGCACATCTAGCCCGTACTTATCCGGAACACTGGAGTTTTGTGACGAACGGATTATCAACGATTAACAGATAGTTCGAGACCCCCTTGATTTATTCTCCGGAATCTGCTATAATAAATACAGAAAATCGAACTTCTCGAAACAAAAACAAAAATAAATATAGATGAAAAACGCTCTTTTGGCGTGTAACCACTGTCTGAAGTTTCCTGCGCCTTGCATAACGTTTTTTGTTTTGCGGTTTTAGACACTTGAAATACTCGTTTATTCGGCGTATTATTAGCTATTAACTATTAAAAATCGAGAATTAAATATTATGCGACAAACAAGCGCAAAAACAAATCACTCCTCTGCCGGCTTTGAAAAAGCCTGGCTTACAGTCGGTGTCGTTGTAGTGTTGGCGGGAATTGTCGGGTTCTCCGCGTACTATTTCCAAAACAGGGACCGGGCAGTTTCGGTAGATTTGTCGCGTTCTGCGGCTTCCGAGCTCGCCACGAAACTTGACCTCAACACCGATGGCAAGGTTGATACGACTGATTTCGGGATAATGCTTTCCGCGAGCGCGGGGCAGGCCGAGAACGCCAAAGCTGATCTGAACGCCGACGGCAAAACCGACGCGCAGGATCTGGAGATTTTCCGCACAGGATTTTCAGGGGCAGCTAACTAAATTTTCCAACCCCTGTTCGTAGGAGAGAAACAAAAATAAAAAATCCCAAACTCCAAGGGAATTTGGGAAAACAAAAATAAAATGAAAAGCCGTTTGCTCACGCTGTCAGGCGTTGCGATGCTGATGACCGGACTATTGGTCGGCGCTTTTTGGTTTGGCAGTTTTCCCGCTTTGGCGGCCAATGCCACCCTCTCACTTACCCCGGCGTCGCAGACTTTAAACTTAAATGATAACTTTGCGGTTGAGATCCGTTTGAATACCAGCGGCAACGCGGTTTCCGCGGTATCGGCATATTTAAATTTTGATACTTCGCGCCTGCAGTTTGTTTCCGCTGACTACACGGGCTCGGCTTTTGATATCCAGGCAGAGGAAGTTATCTCTGGGAATTCGATCAAAATAACTCGCGGTAAACTCCCCCCCGGCGTTAGTAGCAGCAATGCCCTCGTCGCCAAAGTCAATTTCAAAGCCATTGCCAGTGGGACAGCCAATGTGAGCTTTGCGCTCACCAGCCCTGGCCAGGGGCCGTCGCGAGTCATCAAAAATGACGGTCTGGGTACCGATATTTTAGGTAGCATATTAGGGGGTAATTATACAGTCGGGTCGCCGACAACCTTGGCTCCCACCCTAACCCTCGCCGCCAATCCAACCTCTATAACCAGCGGTCAGTCTTCATCCTTGACCTGGTCATCATCCAACGCCACCTCTTGTACTGCTTCTGGTTCCTGGACCGGGAGCAAGTCCACTTCTGGCAGCCAAAGCGTCAGCCCAACCTCGAACGCGACTTACACCCTATCCTGCACTGGTACTGGAGGATCGGTGAACAAGTCGGCGAGTGTAAGTGTGACAACAGGCTCGGTACCGCAGGTGAGTCTAGATACATCCAGTGCGACAACCAACAGCATCAGTCTGTCTGCCAGTTTCGTTTCGTCCTCCACGGTGACCAGCAAATTTTTCCAATACGGAACCAGTCCGACCAGCCTGAATCAAACAATTCAGGGAGTCACTGGGAGCGGACCGAATCAATTCAACGCCACGCTGACAGGTTTATCGGTCCAAACGACATATTATATCCGCCCGGCCGCAACTAACTCCTTTGGTACCGGGTTCGGCACCGCACAGGCGATCAATACCAAAACTCCAGGGACGGCATCGATGTCGCTCAGTCCCGCATCAGTTAACGCAAGTGTAAATGGGAACTTCACGGTTGAGGTCAGGCTGAATACTGGCGGGGAGGCGGTCACGGCCGTTTCCGCTTATCTATCCTTTGATAATATAAGGCTTCAAGCCGTCTCAATTGATCCCGCAGGGTCCGCATTTGATATCGAGGCGGAGAACGTCATCAGCGGCAATCAAATCAAGATCACCCGTGGCAAGCTCCCTCCAGGGGTAACCGGTTCGAACGCTTTGGTGGCAAAAATTAATTTCAAAGGACTTGTCTCGGGCACGGGCGGAGTAGCTTTTGCCGGAGGGAGCGCGGTCATAAAGAATGACGGTCTCGGGACCAATATTTTTTCCACAGGAACAGGAGGGACTTACACGATTACCGGAACGACCACCCCTGCCCCCACTGTCACCCTCACTGCCAACCCGACTTCGATCACTTCCGGTCAGTCCTCGTCCTTGACCTGGTCATCAACCAACGCCACCTCTTGTACTGCTTCTGGTTCCTGGACCGGGAGTAAGTCCACTTCCGGCAGCCAAAGCGTCAGCCCAACCTCAAACGCTACCTACACCCTATCCTGCACTGGTACTGGAGGATCGGTGAACAAATCAGCGAGCGTGACCGTGACGTCAGGACAAAACAATCCAGTCGGAACACTTGTCCTCAATCCTTCTACCGCGCCCCGCTCAGTTAATGAGAACCTAACCCTGGAAGTGCGGGTCAATACGGGCGGAGCCGCTGCTACTGCCGTTTCGGCATACATTGATTTTGACAGCAGTAAACTCCAGTTTGTATCGATCGACACGGCCGGCTCCGCATTCAGTATCGAGGCGGAGAATTTGGTTTCTGGCAACCAAGTCAGAATCACGCGCGGCCAAGCGTCCCCGGGCGTCACCTCAAACTCCGCTAGTCCCGCGCTACTGGCCAAAGTGAATTTCAAAGCCATCGGGGCTGGAACCGCCACCGTATCATTCGCAAATGGAAGTCGGATAATCCTCAGCGACGGATTGGGGACGGATATCCTAACCACGGCGACGGTCGGCAGCTACTCGATAACCGGGACTACGACTCCAACGCCCACCCTGACCCTGACCGCCAATCCAGCTTCTATCACGAGCGGTCAGTCGTCCACGCTCACCTGGAGCTCGACCAACGCCACGTCCTGCACTGCTTCTGGCGGCTGGTCTGGCAGCAAGTCCACCTCGGGTAGCCAGAGTGTTAGTCCAACCTCCAACGCAACTTACACACTAGCGTGTACTGGGGCCGGGGGATCAGTGAACAAGTCGGTAAGCGTCGCTGTTGCCCAGCCGGCTCCGACTGACACTACTCCACCGACCGTCGCAGTATCGCATTCGCCAATCACCGACCTGGTACCAACAAGCGACATTACTATCCTGGCAACAGCCACTGATGCCAGCGGGGTCAGCAGTATTGAGATTTTTGTTGACGGATCATCAAAAAAGGTCTGCGCGGCATCGCCATGCAGCTATACAAGCACTTATCTAGCAGGTCCGCACACATATTACGCGACTGGCAAAGACACAAAAAACAATACCGGACGCAATCCTACCGGTACCCAGACCAAGAGCTTCAATGTCGCCGTCCCTTCTCCGCTTGCCACCATGAGTTTGTCTCCCTCCTCACAATCCCTGCAGGTGAACAACAACCTTGCTTTGGAAGTTCGGCTTAATACGGGCGGAAACCAAGTTACCGCGGTGTCCTCCTACCTTAATTTTGATACATCGAAACTGCAATTCGTCTCGATTGACGCCACGGGATCGGCATTCAGCGTCCAAGCCGAGGGAGAGGTTGCGGGCAACCAAGTCAAAATCAGCCGGGGGCAAGCGGCTCCTGGGGTGACCGGCAGCAATGTACTCGTGGCCAAGGTCAATTTCAAAGCCATTGCCACTGGCACGGCAAACGTGAGTTTTGCCATGACCGCGGCCGGGCAGGGACCGAGTCGGGTGATTAAGAGTGATGGTTTGGGCACTGATATTTTGAGCACCACCACCGGCGGTGCATATACGATCACTTCCGCGGGGTCTGCGGACACCTCTGCTCCGACGGTTTCTGTCTCGCATTCGCCGACGAGCGGAATTTTGCCGACCATCAGTATCACTTTGACCGCCACGGCTACGGACAACGTCGGGGTAAGCAATATCGAAATTTTTGTCGACAACGCGTCCAAGAAAACCTGTACTTCGAGTCCCTGCACTTATACCGGCACTTTCGGCGTCGGTAACCATACTTATTATGCGGTCGCCAAGGATGCCGCCGGCAACACGGGCCGCGATCCCGGCGGTACTGCCACCAAGAGCTTCAGCGTAACCTCGCCGTCCACGACGGGCGGGAACGCCGTGTTTTTCCTCGTTCCCAACGCGCGAACGGTCAACATCGGGGAGATCTTCACTCTGGAAGTCCGCCTGAACACCGGCGGCAAGCCCGTGGTTTCCGCTAGCGCCCACCTTACTTATGATTCCAGCAAACTTCAACTGACCGGCATTGACAGTGCTTCTTCGCAACTAACCATCAAGGCCGAAGAAACGACCGACGGAAACTTGATCAAGATGAGCCGCGGGAACACGACGCCGTTGAACAACGGGAGTGTGTTATTTGCGAAATTAAACTTCAAAGCCATCGCGGCGGGAGCGGCGGCCGTGGATTTCTCTCTCACTTTGCCCGGCCAGGGTCCGACCCGCGTGATTACTAACGATGGCGCGGGAACCGATATCTTGGGTTTGGTTATGAGTAGTTCCTATACGATTAATACGCCGGCTTCCGGCGGTTCTGGGGGATCATCGGGCGGAAGCGGGTCTGGCGGCTCAAGCGGCGGGAGCGGTTCTGGTGTCGTGCTGCCGCCAAACACCCAAGACGGGGACGTCATCAAGTTTCCGACCAGCTCGACGATTTATCTGGTCAAACCTGACGGGCTGTATCCCTTTGACACCTCGGCGAGTTATCAGTCGTACGTGAGTTCCTCCGGAGAAGTTTTGCAGAACCGTTCGGAAACCAATCCAGCCATATACACTATCAAATCCACGCCGGCCTCGACGATTCTCGGGCAAAGCGGGAGCGGAGGGAGCGGCGGGACGACGGGCAGTTCCGGTCGGCCGAGCTATAATCACCTCATCAAATATCCCGATGGGGCAACGGTTTATGTTATTGAGAACGGCGTGAAACGCCCGATTTCGAGCTTCGATGTTTATCTCAAAGATTTTGCCAGCCAGCCCATCGCAGTGGTCGCCACGAGCGTTACCTATCCCACGGGAGCAACATATCATTACGGCTCGGGCGCGCTCCTCAAGACTTCACGCAGCGCGGCCGTTTATCTCATCATCGACAATGGGACGAAGTACCTGTTTAAATCAGCGGAAGAGTTCCTGCGTTTCGGATTTCGGTTTGATCGGGTTCGCGTGGTTGACGAGGCGATTCTTGACTCTTATACCAACGCGACGATTTCCTCGCTTACTTACCACGCCAAAAACCAGTTCATTAAATATCCAGACAGCCCGACCGTTTATTTGATTGAGAACTACACCAAGCGTCCGATCCGCACGCCCGCGGTATTCTTTTCCTGGACGAACAGCTTCGACGATGTCTTTACGATTGATCGTTCGTTTAACTATCCTGACGGCCCGTTGTTGGGGTTCAAAAACGGAAGTATCATTAAAGGGAGTCCGGCGACTGTGTATCTGATCGATAATAACAAGAAGCGCGGTTTTACTTCGGCACAGGCCTATTTCGGACTCGGCTATTCATTCTCGCAGGTGAGAGCGGTTCCCGACGACGAGCTCAATCTGCATGAGCAGGGCACATCATTCTAACGATAACTAATTGAACAGTAGGAAAATTTCCCGGAAGTCACCATCTAAACAGTCCGAGTATTTGGGTGCGACAGTTTTTGTTTTAATGCTCGCCCTGGCTTACTGGCTGCCGCTGTTCCAGCATGCTCTTGCTGCCGGCTCCGACATAAACAATGACGGCAAAGTCGACGTGGTTGATTTGGGGATATTATTTTCGGCCTGGGGCCCGTCTCCCAATCTGCCGGCCGCGGATTTAAACCAAAATGGCACCGTGGATGTGGCGGATTTAGGAATATTGCTGTCACAGTGGGGAACTATTGGCGGGAGCCCAGCACAAACGGCCGCGACCTTTACCGCGAGCAGTTTATCTATCACTGCTGGCCAGTCGGTTACCCTGACCTGGTCGGCGAGCAACGCCAATACCTGTACCGCCTCCGGCGGCTGGAGCGGCAGCAAGGCCCTTTCCGGCAGTCAAAGCGTGACCCCCAGCCAGACCACGACTTACACTTTGGCTTGCAGCGCCACTGGCGGCGTTCCGGTGACCAAATCGTTAACCGTTGCGATAAGCACCAACGTGGATCCCGGCAATAAGCACGCGGCTTTGGTGGCGGCAGGGCAGGCAAGTTTTGCTTCCGATAGCCGGATCAACTGTTCGAAATACCCAGAGAAACGGATTTTCCTGGAAACCCAGGGGTGGTGGATGAACAATGATTCAATCGCTTTCCCCTCATCGATTCCTTCCGATCAGCGTCCGGAAGCGCAAGGCACGGGCGGCCACGCTCATACCGCGACGTGTTTTCCGGCCGAACAAAAGATTTCTGGCAGCGGTACGATGCACTTTGATGTCCGTTTGATGCTGCACAAAGGCAATGAAGCGCAAGTGGGCTGGCTGGATATCGGCGTGGGCCCCGGGGGAGAAAGTTTGGCCCGCGTAAATTTCAACCCCACAATTAGTTGTCCGGCAGCTCGAGATATTACCGTCAATTGTACTTTTTGGGTGCCAATTGATTTGGATTTAAGCAAGGTCCCCTCGGGATATCAGGAACTGCGGTTCCGTTTCAACCTCAATCACCCGAGCGGCGATCGCCAGTTCGCCTCGACCGGCTGGAATGCCTGGTACCATGGCGGAACGAGCACCTACCGCACGCCGCCATGGCAGGAAGCGCGGGGCTGGTGGCCGGATACTACTTATACTCGGGCGCGACTGCTCTCCACCATTCCGGTTAACCCGGTGTCGGGAACGATCAAACTCACCATCCAAGCCTCAAATGCCACTCAGGTTGGATTGCATGTGGACGCGTTTTTCAACGCCAATGATTTCGGCGAGATTATCTTTGAGCAGCGCGGCGGAGATTTCAAAGGTGACAAGACTATAGACACGACCAAGCTCAGCAACGGTATGCACTGGGTCGGGATACTCGCTTCAAAAGAGGCCGCTGACGGGACTAGTACTGGGATTTTCCAGTTTCCCATAATTGTCCAGAATTAATTTGCATTTTAGCCATGGAGAATAGCATCATCTCAAAAAAAACCCTCATCGTTATTTTAGTACTGGTCCTAATCGCGGTGGCCTTGTGGATCTGGTTGGGCCTCGGTGGGCGCCAGATATCAGTGACTACCAGTCAATCATACGCAGCGGAAGATCCCGATACTCCGCCCGCGGATCCGAACGCCATTCAAACAGTTGACCCGGCAACCCTCGACTCTTGGTATGGTACGGCAGCGGGTCACGCGGTACACGGGTATTAATTTAGGATTGACCGCTTCCGGTTGGAAGATGGCAAAGTTCTAAGTTAACACAGCGAAATCCGATAGCGGAAGATTCGGCTATAATTATCACCCCACCCATTTCCTGCGGGGTGAGTTTTCGAAACCGAGAAAGTTTACCCCGTTAGAAATAATACCCCGCGGCTCTGCCGCGCGGGTTATCGATTAAAATTAACACAACAATTCCAACGGGTATTAAACTCCCATAGGCATTTCTAACGGGATTTATGGTATAATTCATTTAAGATTTACGAGTTGCTATTTTTTATGGCAAAAAAGATTAAGTTCATCATTTTTGATCTAGGCGGAGTCGTCGTGCATGGCGGCTACCTGGATTTTTTGCGAGACTATTGTGCCCCGTGTTTAACGCGGGTAGGACACAAAAAAATTCTGGACTTGGAGCGGGAAGTGAACCTCGGATTGATTACGGAAAGTGAATTTTACCGAGAAATCGGTAAAATATTTGGCGTACACTTGAAGCCGAAGCAGATGCACGAAATTATCGTAAAGGGCATGAAGCGCGACCGCGCGCTTCTGAAATTTATCCGGCATATAAAAGGTCCCAAAGTGGCAATGTTTTCCAACTCCATCGGGCACATGGCTACGGAAGTACTGCGCCGGCGGCGGATTCCCGCGCGGAAGCTCTTCAAAAAAGTTTTCGTTTCCACGAACATGCACATGATCAAGCCGGATGCCACGGCCTATCGGTTCGTTTTGCGTAAACTGCAGGCAAAACCGCGCGAAACCCTGCTGGTGGACGACCGGCGGGAAAATATCAGCGGCGCGAGAAAGATTGGCATGCAGGGGATTATCTATCGCAATTCCCGGCAGTTTCTGCGGGAGCTGAAGAAATACTCGTTCCGTTAGACTTTTGGTAAGAGTCATTAACTAGATCAAGGGGAAGAAGGGACATTAAAAAAAGCATATTTTTGATTTAGTGAGTCTAACGGAATGAACTCTCATAATAAGGTCATCATTGTCGGGTCCGGTCCTGCCGGTTTGACCGCGGCGATTTACGCGGCGCGCGCGGAGTTGCGGCCGCTGCTTCTGGCGGGCGCCTCTTTTGGCGGACAGCTCATGCTCACGACCGATGTCGGCAATTATCCGGGATTTGTCGAAGACATCAAGGGCCCGGAACTCATGCAGCGCATGCTCGGGCAAGCGAAACGCTTTGGGGCGCAAGCGGAACTCGCCGATGTTACCAAAGTTGATTTTTCCAAACGACCATTCCGGATTTGGACTGATGAACAGGAATACCAGGCCGGTGCGGTGATTATCGCCACGGGCGCTTCGGCGAAATGGATGGGCTTGCCCTCAGAAGAGCGCCTGCGCGGGCACGGGGTCAGTAGCTGCGCCACCTGCGACGGGTTTTTCTTTAAAGGCAAAAAAGTCGTTGTGGTCGGCGGCGGGGACGTGGCAATGGAGGACTCGAATTTTCTCACGAAATTCGCGTCCGAAGTCACGATTATTCACCGCCGCGACGCGCTGCGCGCTTCCAAGATTCTGCAAAAACGCGCTTTTGACAATCCAAAAATTAAGTTCATCTGGGACTCGGCCGTGGAGGAAGTTTTGGGCAAGGACAAAGTCGAGGGGGTGCGCGTCAAAAACCTCAAAAGTGGGGCTGTTCAGGATTTGGCGGTGGAAGGGCTGTTCGTGGCTATCGGACATCAGCCGAACACGAAGTTTCTGCAGGGATCGGGCATTGAACTCGACGCGAAGGG
>Ga0209541_10012995_pt1 | contig 12793 bp, 11 predicted proteins | sample RifCSPlowO2_01_FD_184027 | JGI IMG/M metagenome (GOLD analysis project Ga0209541, IMG submission 184027) | Groundwater microbial communities from Rifle, Colorado - Rifle CSP2_plank lowO2_0.1 (SPAdes) (version 2) | ecosystem: Environmental > Aquatic > Deep subsurface > Groundwater | place...
GCGTCAAATCCCGATTTTGGGAATAAGGGCTTGCATTCCTGGGATACTGCTCTGGGAGCTGATTCTGCCGGGCATTCACAGCAAGGCTGCTTTATCATCAGTGGAAAAGATATCCACCATCACCCCCAACAGCAGGTTGCAAATATCGCGCAGATCGCCCCCACGATCTTAACTCTGCTGGGAGTAAAAATACCGCCAGACATTCTCGTGAAGCCGATAAACTTAAGGAGCTAAAGAGATCTCATGACAAATACTACCCTTCAAGAGATTGAAGAGACGTACCAAAGCATAAAAGCATCATTCCAGAAAAAAGATCCTGAGCAAGCAGCGAAGCAATTGGCAGAACAGCTGAAGCCTTATGAGCAAACGTTTAAAGACCTGTTTCATTTCCTGATCAAAGCATTTTCAAATCAGCAAAGGCGTGACAAGGTAACACCGCTCGTATCTCACTCGATTATCATAACTGTGCTTCTTCACCGCTTAGGCGAACGGGATATCAAGACGCTTCTTACTGCTGCATTGCATGACGTGCTGGAAGATACGCCCACTACCCCGGAAACACTGCTCCAAGAGCCTTTCTGGAAAAAACATTCTGAACAGCATCCAGAACTTCAGCAAGTGATTCTCCCTAATTTGCTCCAATTGAAAGAAGATGTTTCTCTCTCTCGTGAACCAGACGGCGAGACGCTTCCTCCAAGATACAAAGAGCATATCTCTCGTCTTATAGGAGCGCCAGCAGCAGTGATCAGCACGGAAATCCTTGATCGGTTCTGTGACCTGATGGATCTGGAATATATCCTTAATCTGCCTGCACCGCAACGATCATTTAGGCTATCATGCAAATTGATCAAAGTGAAAAGTTTTGTAGATAATATCACGAGAAACCGAGATGATTACAATCGGCAAGGTTTAGCTATCTTCAGAGAGAAAGTGAAAACTATTGAACAGGCCTACCATCTCACCGGAAAAAGTGTCACCATCACCCCTTTTGCCACCTCCCCAGAATATTGCCCGGAAGCGACGCTTATCGATACGACAGAAGGCATCCAATGTAAAGTCTATGCTACCAGCCACCCACCTGGAAAGATCATCGTCAAGCCAAAATATATCCCTACGGACCTCATCAATTTTAAAGGGCTTAAAAGACGCTATATCTTAGAGAAAAGCATGTTTAGGTTTAACCTTTTTAACAGCAAAGATATTGTTAAATATAACCTCACAGAGCTCAAGAAAGGATTTCCGCACTTTTTCTATGATGATCCCGCGCACCAGAACTGGTTCTTAGTCGTTCCAAAAGAAAACATCAAGCAGTATCATGACCCAAAAGAAGGCTTGCGGCAATTGATGAGCGTCCCGGAAGAGGACTGCGATCCCTATCTTAAAGCCACACAAGGTATTGTCAGCCTTATCCTCCAAAGTGGAATATCACTTTGTGACATGGGAATCAGCCATTCCACGCTGCTCAGCAATTATACTCCTGGAAAATCAGACATTGATATCCTTATTTTTGGAAAAGAACAAGGCTGGAAAGCCCTCCACTATCTGGAAACAGCACAGCATCCCCGGTTAAGGTGGAAGTCACCGGAAGATTGGGCAAGATATTATCAAGATAGGGTCGTCTCTAAATTGTTCAGCCAGCAGGAATACGTCTTTCATCAGGCCAGAAAGCGAGATGATGGGTTTTTTGATGGGAACGTATTTTCTATATTTGTCATCGAAAAAGAAGGAGAGATATGGTATGAATGGAATGATCAGCATGAGCCACTAGGCACCGTTAAAATAAGGGGGATCATCACCGACGACAGCCATTCACATCTCCGCCCGGGATTTTATGAACTGACACAGAGCATAATCTTTGACGGAAATCCAGAGATTATCCAAAAACAATTACCAGTGAGCAGAATAGTAACATGGTCCAGGCCCTTCGCACTTCAGGCGAAGAAAAACGAAAAGATAGAAGCCTGTGGCTTATTGGAAAAAATAACAAAAAAGGATGGCCATTCCTATTACCAGATTGTCCTGGGCTATATGGATACGTATACTTCCGACCGAGGAGAAAAAGAATACCTAAAGACGATCCGAAAACCAGCAACGACACAGGAGGAAGAGCATGCATTTCTATGAATCATCGATCATCACCACAAAAGATGGATTGTTCTGCCAGGTCTATGGAAACGATCACCCGCTTACCAGCATCTTAGTAAAGCCGAAATATATCCCCACTATGGAGGTCGAAAGCAACGCCCTTCCCTACAGATTTATTTCTGGAAGAAAGATGAACCGCCTGAACTTATGGAGCGATAAAGACGGCCTGAGAGAATATTTTGAAAAATTTAGGAAAGCATACCCTAGCTATATCCTAAACAGCCCCTACCATAAAGGACATGAAGGAAACAGGCTGTTCTTCTCTATTCCTATTGAGCAGATCGAAAGGATCTATTTCCCACGGAGAGGATTTCAGGAGCTGATGAGCATGCCCAAGGATGCTCTGGACCGCTACCTGAAAAAAGTGTATGACTTCTCAGAGATGATATTGAAAAGCGGGCTAAGTAAGAAAGATATAGGTATCACGTATTCAACCCTCATGGGGCATTATGATGCAGAAATATCCGATATGAATTTTGTCATCTACGGCAAAGAGAATTTTTGGAAGCTGATGCAGTACCTGGAGAATTGCAGGAACAGCAGGCTGCGCTGGAAAAGCGATGAGGAATGGCTGGAGTTCAGGAAACGGAGAAACAGGATGCAGATTTTTTCTGAAGAAGAATTTCTCCATTCCATGAGCAGAAAAAGATCAGAAGGATTCTTTGATGACACGTTATTTGTCATCTTCGCTGCGGAGAAAGAGGAAGAAACGTGGTTCAAATGGGGCCAGGAAAGATATACCTCATTAGGTCTCGCCAAGATCCGGGGAAAAGTAAAATCAAACCACAGCTCTGTCGTCCGGCCAGGCTGCTATGAGCTAAGCGATGCCATAGTTCTAGAAACCGTTAGACAAAGCGATTCCGCAGCTCTGGAAACTTTTGGACAGGATGTTGGACAAAAGAGAGGATCGATGATCTTGGAAGGCCTCCCTATCACCCAAGTTGTTTTTTATTCCCGGGACTATTGCATGCTTGCTTATCCCGATGAAACGATAGAAGCGTGCGGTATCTTGGAAGAGGTAGAGCAAATATCAGGAAGCGCATCCGCAAAAAAACAATATCGGTTAGTCATAGGCTATTTTGATGCCTATATCGATGGAAGAAGAGAAAGAGAATACATCAAAGTTGTGAAGGATGACCTCAAAAAAAACAAGCAAAAAAAAGTATCACAGAAGGAGAATGATGATAAGTGGTAAATTTATAAGTGGTAAATTTACAGGTGATAGAGGATAAGATGGAACGACCACGGAAAGAAAGAAATACCGCAGAGATCAAGAAGATAGTTCAGGAAAAGGGGACAAGAGACCCTTCATGTAACCTTTGTCAGGAGATAGGCATCAACATAGGAGAAGTGACTCCTTATGGAGCCGTCATCATCGCCAGGATAGGCACGATAGAGAACGGCTGGTTTGCCACCTTATCCCCAAAGACAGGAGGAGATCCCCTCAGAGATTGCACCATCCAGATTATGCCTTTTACCCATATCACTCAATTTTCTCAGCTTGCCGAGAATCCTCAACTAGCAGGGAATTATGGGATCTTATTGTCTAAAGTTAGCAGAGCTCTATTTCAGGTCATGGCTGAAGAAGAGCAGGACTTCAAAGCAGACTCTCTTTCCAGGGAAGCTTCTGTATCTCTTGCGACGTACGGCAAAACGACGACGTGGAAGGAAAAAAAAGAGCATCTTCATATTAAGATCTTTCCTTTCCGGGGGAAGCACGGCCAGCCTGCTACGGTTGACAGCTCTTTTGAAAGAAAGCGTATCTACCAGGATCAAGAAGGTGAATTTGTCAAGATGGACCCTATCAAAAAAGCGATGCTCTCTTCAGAGAGAAAGAGGGATCTTGCTGAAAGGATGATCTCTATCCTTAAGATCATCGAAAAGTCATAGAGATCTCCTCAAAAGAAAAAGATTCCTCAAAAGAAAAAGACTACACATCAAGCGCTGCCATAAATTCTTTTGATTCCATCTTTTCCTCTCTGTTTCTCCGTATCGTGGACACAAGAGGCTTCGGCTTGAATCCTGAAGCAAAGAGAGGGATAATGTTTCCAGAAGATTGGGCATGTCCTTGGTTGTCCGAAATCCCATAGAGATTCAAGATAGTTGGAGCAATATCGATGATCGAGCCGCTGACAGCTTTCTTCTCAATCCCCGGACCCTTAGCGATGAACAAGGAATTGAAATTATGAAACATCACTTCTCCTTTCAGAAAAACGTGCGGGCCTAAAGAGATGTCCACGTCATAAGCATCTCCCGTATCCACAACAAGATCACCATATAAGGAAATGTTCTTTAGCGCTTCAGAAGAAGATATTGCTTGAGAAGATAGTGCTTGAGGAGATGAGCAGGAGTAAAAGTCTGCGGCGGCAACGACATCAAACCCCAGCTCTTTTTTAATTTGTTCTTTTAGATTTTTGATGATCTTTTCTTTCTCTTCAGGATCATCCTCAAAAATAGTGATGATGGGGATATTCTTGATGAGACACGCTGCTTTTGTGGAAGAAGTATCTATCTGCTCCCTAATTCCTACATCTTTCCCTAACTGTTTTCTGAAGCGCCGGTGAAAATATTTCCCTATCTGGAGAAGATGGCGATTGCTTTTCGCTATCTTCGTAAGGTGAAACAGAAGAAAATGTTTTGGGTCAGCTTTCACAGACGTTAAGGGAGAATGCTGCCACTTCAATGTCAGGTAGCCTTGCTGCTGCAGCCAGGTATTGATGAAAAAAGTCCCTTCTAACTGCCCCGCGCCATGATCGCTGAAGATAAAAAAATAATCCTCAGCATAAAGATTATCCATCATCCAGCCCAGGAGATCATCAACTTGCTGTAATAATTCTAATGATCCCTTCGCCTGCTCAGAATTGCGCCCGTACTTTAAGTCGATAAAGGCTTTATGCTGCATCCAGTCTAAGACCGTTAATTGAAAAAACATCAAGTCATGCTGTCTGGCTTCCATCACCTCTTTGATGATTGCTCCATTCTTATCGACTATTTCCTTGAAACCATCGATGGATTCCAAAAAATTCCTGCTTTTCATCTTATAATTGATATACTGCTGGATGCTAGGAAATTGTTGAGTCAGATCCTGAGGCTTGACCATCTCTGATTTAGGCTTGGAAGAAAAATACGAGTCAAGAAAATCACCATCTATTGTTCTGGAAGAGGAGAAAGGGACATCCATCAAAAAGACTTTTCCTCCAGCCTTCCAGATCTTCTCATAGAAATGCTCATAAGTTATTTTTTCAGGATCAAGCAGCCGGGGATGAAGATTGTTGTCAAAGTAAAAAGAATTGACAAAGCCATGCTCACCGACAGGCTTTCCCGTAAGGATGCTGACCCATGCCGGTCCGGACAATGGTGGGAAGACACTTTTTAACGTGCCCTGAGCAGACTTTTCCAGCAAGCGCATCATGTTTGGCATCCATTTCTTGCAGTAGCTGATAAGCTCAAAATTCATGCCGTCCAAGCCAAGAATAACAAGAACCATAGTTTTTTGTTAAATAGCCATTATAAATATTTTATGTAAATGAAGAGATGTATCTTATCTACGGAAGATTAATCTGATTAAAGTGGTGAAAAAGAGTAAATGATCTTATCTCCTAACAAGGAATAGAAATATTTAAAATACATACCTATTGTTAAGGAAAAAAGAAGAAAACAAGAGAAAAAATGAAGAAAAAGTCATTCCAAAGAAGACCGCTTCGAGAAACAATAAGACTAGCTTTCACCAGGACATGCAAACAGATCCTGACCATTGACCTCGTGCGCTACCTTGTTGCCTTGCCGAGATTTATCTATTTTGCAAAAATCCTCAGAAGAGTCAAGGTATACAAAGGAGATAAGAGCTTCATCAGTGAAAATACTATTTTCCACAATTTTCCAAAGTGGAACAGCTTAGTTGTCCTTCGCTCAAACCTCCTCATTCGACCATTATCGATCATCGACCCTGTCTACACAAAAATAGAGCAGCTGAACGTTCTTTCCATCGGTCCAAAAGCAGAAGGAGAGATCCTTAATTTGATAGGCTATGGCTTTTCGCCAAAGAAGATAAGGGGTTTAGATTTAGTGTCATACTCCCCTTACGTTGATGTGGGAGATATGCATAATCTTCCTTACCGCAACGATTCCTTTGATGTTGTCATCAGCGGCTGGGTCTTGCAAGGATATACAAATAACCCGAAGAGAGCAGCACAAGAGATGCTGAGAGTGGTAAAGGACAAAGGAGTTATCGCCGTCGGCATCGGCTGGGTTCCTAAATCTCATAAAGACCGCCTTTCCAAGTTAAGGGGATATAGTTTTGAAAGATATTTAGACAATATCCAGGATATCATAGACCTTTTTGGCAAAGAAGCAATCGACCACATTTATCTTTCTCAAGATCTCACACAGGACGGAGAGCAACGGGAATTCGGGCAGGATCTGCTGCTTATCTTTTCCGTCAAAAAAGAGAGCACCTTGGCAATAAAGCCATAATAAATTCCTATTTCCATAAACTTAATAAGACGCCTTTTCTGAAGTATAACTGAAATAGAAATGAGGTCTATGATCTATGAAGTATTGCCAGCGCTGTGTCCAGCCAGATACCCGGCCTGGGATCAAATTTAACGAAGAAGGCATCTGTCCAGCCTGCCTCTACGCGGAGAATCTTCCGGAGATTGACTGGGAATCAAGAGAAAAAGAGCTCTGGGAAATTGTTGAGAAGTATAAGAAACACAACAAACTCCAGCAATATGACTGTATCGTAGGAGTCAGCGGCGGCAAAGACAGCACCAGGCAGGCGATGTATGTCAAAGAGAAACTCGGCTTAAAACCGCTGCTCGTTTCAATGGCTTATCCGCCGGAACAGCAGACAGAGCGAGGAGCCCATAACCTTGCAAACCTCATCTCCCTCGGTTTTGATGCCATCTCTGTAAGCCTCAGTCCAAAGATATGGAAGAAGATGATGAAAGAAGGCTTCCTGCGTTTTGGCAACTGGCAAAAATCTACAGAAATGGCCTTATTTGCTTCCGTGCCAAGGATAGCCATAGCTTACCATATACCGCTGATCCTCTGGGGTGAAAATCCCGCCACTCAATTCGGCAACCTTGACGTAGGATCAGTAAACTGGGATGGGAACAACATGAGGAACAGCAATACTATCAGAAGCGGCCCAGATCCGCTTATTTCCGGCCTTCCCAACATCAAAGAACAGGACATTATCTGGTATCGTTATCCGTCACGAAAGGATATGGAACGAGCTAATCTCCAAATCATTTACCTGGGCTATTTCTGGAAAAATTGGAGTAAGATTGAAAACGGAAATTTTTCCATCGCCCACGGCTTAGAGATCCGCAACCGTCCGCCGCAAGATCAAGGGTCCCTCTATCCCTTTGATGCTTTAGACGATGAATTTATCATTGTCAACCAGATGATGAAACATCTCAAGCTTGGCTTTGGAAAAGTGACTGACGAAGTCTGTGAGCTGATCAGGGCAGGGAAAATGTCACGAGAAGAGGGTGTAGAACTTGTCAGGAAATATGATGGAAAATGCCATCCGGAATATATCAAAAGATTCTGCAGATATCTGGAGATGCCTGAACAAGAATTTTGGAACGTAACAGAATCATACCGGAACAAAGATATCTGGGAACAGCAAGGGGGAGAATGGAAATTGAAATATCCGCTTCAGTAACTCACAGTAAATAAAAAACATGGCTGCAACAATAGAATCAATCAAAAACAAGGATGTAGTACCACGAGATGTCTTAGTGATAGATTATGGAGTTGGAAATCATCTGTCCATATTGAATGCTCTTGATTTTCTAGGTTACACATACTATGTATCCTCTAATAAAGAAGATATCCGGGCAGCAAAAGCATACATCCTTCCAGGTGTTGGAGCATTCAACGAAGCGATGAAAAATATTGAACAACTTGGCTTCCGCGATGTTTTAGCAGAAGAAGTATTGCAGAAGAAAAAGCCCCTGCTGGGAATATGCTTAGGGATGCAGATCCTCGCAGAATCATCGGAAGAAAACGGCTATCATCAGGGCTTGGGATGGATAAAAGGAAACGTCGTTAAAATGAAAAGTAGCGATGTTAAAGTCCCCCACGTAGGATGGAATGATGTAACGATCAAGAAAAATGCCCCGCTCTTCAGCAAAACAATAGGCAATCCTCACTTTTATTTTGACCATAGCTATCATATCAGCTGCGACAGTTCCATCATCTCTGCAACTTGCTTTTACGGCACAGAAATAACGGCAGCTATCCAGCAAGAGAATATTTTTGGCGTGCAATTCCATCCAGAGAAAAGCCAGAATAATGGCCTAAGAATATATCGCAGTTTTTTCAATTATGTGCGGTCAAGGGCTGATGGTAATCAACTAAATAAGAGAATAACAGATCATGCCCCTAAGAAAAAAGAAGGTGATCACCATGCTGAAGAATAGGCTTATCGCCTGTCTCGTCATAAAAAATGGGATTGTCGTACAGAGTATAGGATTTTCTCGCTACCTTCCTGTCGGAAAGCCAGAGATTGCCATAGAATTCCTGAACAGCTGGGGGATAGATGAGATCATTGTGGTAGATATCGATGCCAGTAAGGAAGGAAGAACGATCAGCCGGGATAATGTCAGGAGTATCGCAAAGAAATGCTTTGTTCCCCTCACTGTTGGTGGAGGTTTTAATAGTGTTGAAGAAGTTCGCCAAGCCATACGCTCTGGAGCAGATAAGGTATCGATCAACGCTGCAGCTATCAGAAGACCTGAACTGATAACCGAGATAGCAGCAGTCCTAGGCGCACAGAGCGTTATCGTTTCCATGGATGTGAAGGTTAACCAACAAGGGAAGTATGAAGTCTTTATTTCTAATGGCAAGGAAGAGACAGGCCTTGACCCCGTCAGCTGGGCAAAGAAAGTAGAAGAGCTCGGCGCTGGTGAAATTTTACTCAACTCTATCGATAGAGACGGAACAAAGCAAGGATATGACCTTGAGCTTATCAAAAAGGTTTCAGCCGCTGTCAATATCCCTGTCATTGCCCTGGGCGGAGCGTGCCATCCGGATCATTTCTGTGCAGGGATTGAAAAAGGGAAAGCAGCTGCCGTCGCTGCGGCAAACTATTTTCATTTTACAGAGCATAGTGTCATTACCACAAAAGCTGCGATGAAGAAACAAAAAAGCATTCACCTCCGGCTGGATACCTATGCCCATTACCTCCATCTGGAGCATCAAGAAACCGACGGCAGGATAAGAAAGCCGTCGGATGATTATCTTGAAGAGATACGGTTTGAATTCCACCCTAAGGAGGAGATCTGATCCTATGAAATATTGTACGCGCTGTGTTTATCCAGAAAATCACCCCTTGAATATCACCTTTGATGAGCAGGGAGTCTGCAGCGGCTGCCGAGTCCATGAAGAGAAAGACAGCCTTGATTGGAAGAAAAGAGAAGAAGAGCTCAAAACAATTCTGGAAGAATACAAGAGCAAGTCAAAAGGACATTATGACTGCATCATCCCCGTCAGCGGAGCCAAGGATTCCTATTTCATCGTCCATCTGATAAAAAATATCTATGGCATGAAGCCATTGTTAGTAAGTTATAACAAGCATTATAATACGGAGATAGGCATTCGAAATCTGGCGTACCTCCGGACGATATTTGACTGCGATATCCTCACGCAGACCATCGACCCAAAGACAGTTAAGAAAATAACCAGGGCAACACTGAGAGATATGGGCAGCATCTATTGGCACTGCCTTGCCGGACAGACCGTCTTTCCTGTGCAGATCGCAGTGAGATTGAAGATACCCTTGATCATCTGGGGAGCGCATCAGGGGATAGACCAAGTAGGAATGTTCTCCCATCTAGATAATGTAGAGATGACCCGGAAATACAGAAAAGAGCATGATCTGATGGGCTGGGAAGCGGAAGATCTTGTCAGCGAAGCGATGTACCTTTCAGAGAAAGATCTCCAGGCATTTGCTTATCCTCATGATAAAGAGATAGAAAAAGTTGGAGTACGGGGGATTTACCTCAACAATTACATCCGCTGGGATTCAAAGAAACAGCATGAAGACATGATCCAGCTGTATGGATACGAAAGTTTCCCGCAGCAGCGGACATTTGACACCTATAACGATGTGGATTGCCACTATTATTCTGATCTCCATGATCATATCAAATTTCTAAAATATGGATATGGAAAAGTGACAGACCATGTCTGCCGAGAGATAAGATTAAAGCGCATGACCAGAGAAGAAGGCATTGATCTCATCAAAAAATATTCCAACATCCCCCCTAAAAATATCCATCTGTTTCTGGATTGGTTGGGGATTACTGAAGATGGTCTGCAGTATTTTATCGATCAGTACCGCAACAAAGATATCTGGAAGAAAAATGATCAGGGAGTTTGGGAACTGAGAGATAATATCCTCCACCATCAGCACGATCCACACGTAGATGAAGTAAGACTGGAGAAGAAAGAAGAATGTCATTTCCAGATAACCCCTCTTAAAAAAAATCCTTCACCACATACAAGACAGATCCTTATTGGACGCGGGTTCGTTGATAGGGAATAGATTGAGTAAAAGAAAAACGGAAGATATACTTGATCTCTCTCACGAAAATCTATCTCTTTTTTCTCTTCAAAAAAAATCTTCTCAGAAGAAGAACTCCAGCAAGAGAGAGGAGTACACTGATTCCTACAATGATAAGAAAACTTCTGTTAAGAGCACGCTCAGCCCAGGAAGTGCCTGAAGAAGTTGTGGAAGAAGAGATAGCTGAAGATGAAGAGGAGATAGCTACAGAGGGTCTAGGAGATGGATCTGATAAAATATTTGAAGGATCATTTCTTGACAAACCATAAAGACCTTTGATCTCTTCAGAAGCGAGAGCTTCCAAAACGATCATGCATTCATCGGCTATCCCGCCCCAATTTCGATACGCAAGATGTTCTTTTGTGTTACTATTTCTGGTAAACCATCTGATCTCACCATCAATTAAGTCTGATGTTCCGCATCCAGACCCAGTGCCTTCCAGAACACCATCAACATAGATCAAGCTCTTATCCTGCTTTCCATCACGAACTCCAACATAAAAGTGCCATTTTCCATCGCTCACCGCAGTTTGAGATGGTGCCCGGCAGCCCCTGCCGTCAGCGGGATTGAATGCTGGATAGAAAGTCATATAATCTTGGTCGCTGTCACGGAACAATACCTGATAAGAGTAAAAGCCATCTGGAGAAAAGCCAAGCAAAGTTTGTTCATCATTCTGATAGGTCTTGGCCCAGCAAACGACACTAAAATCTTGATCATGATGAAGAGTGATGCCTTTAGCCGAAAGGAATTGCCCCTGTTCAACACTTCCTATCCATGCTTCTCCAGAGATTGCATCATCAGTAAATTGAGGAGAACTTGCAGTATAGGTAAAATTTCCCGTAAAATCTTCCTTATTCCCATCAAAATGAAGTCCTGTCAAAATAGTACTGTTGTCAAATGGAAAAGAGAAGCTGAAGGTTGGAAAGAATAAAAAGAAGAACAGGAAACAGAAAAAAGGCAACATCTTCCAGCGCAATATCCCTTGCTTCATTATGGCTTCCATCTCCTTTTCAACCCTCTTTTTTATGCTTAAAGAAGACAAGGTATAAATAATTTCCGCAGAATCATAACCTGGAATTCTGTTCCCATGATAAATAATGTTTATATACCAACTACACCATTTTAGACATATGAGCAAGCCAAACTTGAACATCCTGGCGATCATCCCTGCCCGAGGAGGATCAAAAGGGCTTCCGGGAAAGAATATCAAGCCCTTTCTAGGAAAACCACTTCTTGCCTATACTATTGAAGAAGCAAAAAGATCAAAGTATATTACCAAAATAGTTCTGTCAACGGATGATACAGCTATTGCCCAGGTTGGGAAAAAATACGGGGCAGAAATCCCCTTCCTACGCCCTTCAGAACTGGCTACGGATACATCTTTAGCGCCAGATGCTTATATCTATACCATAGAGCGCTTAAAGAACGAGCAAGGATATGCTCCAGAGATTGTAGTTATATTGCAGCCAACCTCACCGCTCCGTACGGTAGATGATATCGATGCAGCGATCAGCCTTTATCTTGAAAAAAACGCAGATTCAGTAATCAGTGTTGTGGAATTTGAGCATCCCCTCGAGCGTGCCAGGATCATCACCCCAGATGGACTGCTTGAAAATTATCATCCAGGAAAAATCATCCCAAAAAATCGCGCGGATTATCAAAAAGCATATTCTCCAAATGGAGCGATATATGTCCTAACACCGTCATTGCTGCTAAAAGAGAAAACATATTACTTCTCTAAGACCTACGCTTTTATCATGCCTAAAGAAAGATCTATAGATATTGATACTCAAATAGACTTTGAGATTGCCGAATTCTTGATGGCGAAACGCAAAGCTTAACACAAAACATAAAAGATAAAAAAAACAAACTCTTACTCCATATCACTGAAGAGAATCACTTCCTCAGGCCCTTTACTTACTTTCAGTTTTCTGCCCAGAACATATGACAGCTTATCTGGAGAAATCCCATTACCCGGGCGCTTGAAGACAAGATCTTCTTCACGAAGTACATGACCTGCGGGAAGAACCATAGCAGACAAGATGCTTCTCCTTCCCCATACTGCCACTCTAC
>Ga0209541_10012996_pt1 | contig 12793 bp, 11 predicted proteins | sample RifCSPlowO2_01_FD_184027 | JGI IMG/M metagenome (GOLD analysis project Ga0209541, IMG submission 184027) | Groundwater microbial communities from Rifle, Colorado - Rifle CSP2_plank lowO2_0.1 (SPAdes) (version 2) | ecosystem: Environmental > Aquatic > Deep subsurface > Groundwater | place...
AACATGCCGGCTACTGACATCAGGGCCACGAAGACCCAGTTGCCTATCCTTTCAACTAAATTTATCAGGTCTTGGGCGCTACTTACTACTGTCGGAGCTCCCCCTGGGACACTAGTACCAGTGCCCGCCACGGCGGCGAGACAATCCTGCGTTGAGTTAAAAGATCTTATTCTTCCATCAATGGCGCTGATACCGCAGACCTGCGTACCGGCTGGGGCTGGCGAGAGAACGGCTGTGCCGCATTCGCACGATGGTTGCTGGACTATTGACTGACAATTAGTTGAACATGCGGCCGCCAATACTATTGAAGCTGTCGTGGGCGCCAATAAAGCGGCGAATAGAGCGCTTAAAAAAAATATCGGTAAAACTTTTTTCATAAATAAAACTTAAATCTTTTTATTACGACCTTTATTTTACTCCTATTATTGATTTTAACACTTCCGTAAGCCCTCTGGCAAGCAAAAGGACGACAAGCCCGATAACCGTATATATTATTATTTTTTTGGCCTGTTCTGTTTTTTGAGGATTGCCTGCCGCGGTCACATACAAAAAACCGGCCACGATAAACATTACGGGAGCCAATGCCATGCCAATCCAAAAGATAAAATCAATGACAATATTCAGTAATGCCTCGAAATCGTTTACTTTAAGCGGATTGCATACACATGAAGTGCCTATGGGCTCTCCAAGGCTTTTATTAACGCAGTATTCATCGCAATTTGCGGCGGCTGCAAAAACAAAATTTGCCGTTGGGAACAAAACAAGGGTCAGGGCACTGCAAAGAGAAACTAAAACAAAAATTTTCTTCATATATATATTCTATCAAATACACGCCGCGGAGGCAACTTTGTCGTCTACTTTTCCGACAATGAAAACCTTAATCTTGCATCTAACGCCTCGCTTACTTTATATAAAAATGAGAGGCTGGGATTGTAAGTTCCCGACTCAAGGCGGGAAATAGCCGATTGTTTTGTGCCAATTTTTTTGGCAAGCTCTTTTTGACTTCAGCCTCTTTCCATCCTTTTTTTTATAATCATTTCAATAACAGAAAATTCCGGCCCGAGATTCTCATAGGCTTGTTTAATTTTCTCATCTTTTAGCGATTCTCTTTTAAATTGTACGTAGGTTTTACTGTTCATATTCTCTATAGACAGAATAGCGCATACGTTTCAAATACACGCGGCGGAGGCAACTTTGTCACCGGGCTCCAATTTCATAATTCTCACGCCTTGAGTTGCCCGGTTCAGCTTGCTGATGGAATTTACCTCTGTCTTGATGACGTGGCCCGTTCTGGAAATGACAATCAGATCTTCTTCTTGGCCGGTTAAAATCATGGCCGAAGCCAGCTCGCCGGTCTTGGAAGTGATCCTTGCCGTCAAAATACCCGACCCTCCCCTGGTTTGAACTTTATACTCCCTTAAATCAGTCCGTTTGCCATAACCGTTTTCAGTTAGCGCCAGAAGATGGCACTTGCCCGGCTCGCACTTCGCCGTGGTCACATCCATGGAAATTACCTCGTCCCCGCCTGCATCGCTATGCCGCGAAGCATTGCGGGCAGGTCCCTTCTTCAAACGGATGCCTCTTATGCCGGCGGCTGTCCTGCCCATGGGCCTGATGTCTTTTTCCTTAAAACAAATTGACTGACCCTTTTTAGTTACCAAAATTATATCGTCATCGCCCGTGGTCTTGGCAACCTTTCTTAGGAGATCTCCCTTTTTGAGGGTCATGGCAATCAATCCGGATTTTCTCACATTATCAAACTCTTCCAGGCTGGTCTTTTTAATGATGCCGTCTTTGGTCGCCATCACTAAATATTTTATGCCGGCTTCTTTTCCCGCTTCGCCTGCGGAGCGAGGCGAGTCGGCCTTACCCAAGGTTTGCAAAGACAAAACCTTATCTTGAGGAGAAATCTCCAGAAAATTCAGCAATCCCCGGCCCTTAGCCACTCTTTGGCCTTCGGGAATTTCATAAACCTGCGTTCTGAAAACTTTGCCTGAATCGGTAAAGAAAAGCAGACTGTCGTGAGTCATGGCCGTCAAGAAATGTTCCACAATATCGTCTCCCAGCGTCTTCATGCCCACCATGCCGCGGCCTCCTCTTTTTTGCATTTTATAAAGAGAGGGATTGATTCTTTTTATGTAGCCTCCTTGAGTCAGAGTGATGATCGTTTCTTCCTGCGGAATTAAATCTTCTTCCGCAATCTCCCCCACCTTTGAAACCACCACCTTTGTTCTTCTTTCGTCGCCAAAATTATCTTTTATTTCTTTCAATTCCTTTTTCACCACTTCTTTTATTTTTTGCGGGTTGTTCAATGTCGAAGTTAATTCGGCTATTTTGGCTTTTAATTCTTTCAGTTCGTCTTCTATCTTTTTTCTTTCAAGTTTTGCCAAAGCCGCCAGCTTGGTTTCCAAAATAGCGTTGGCCTGAATTTGGCTAAGCCGAAAACGCTTCATTAAATTATTGAGAGCGTCTTCGCGGCTGGCGGAATTTTTGATGATTCTTATAACGGCGTCGATATTGGCCAAACATTTGTGCAAGCCCTCCAAAATATGGGCTCTTTCTTTTGCTTTTTGCAAATCATATTCCGTTCTCTTAAAAACTATTTCTTTTCTGTATTCAAGGTAGTAGCTCAAAACTTCGTTCAAAGACAAAACTCTCGGCTGAATTCCGTCAACCAAGGCCAGCATGTTCAAATGAAAGGTTTTTTGCAGATCGGTAAATTTATAAAGACGATTTAAGATTTTCTGCGGGTAAGCCTCGCGGGAAAGATCAATGACAATTCTCATGCCTTCCCTGTCCGATTCATCTCTGATATCTTTTATGCCGTCAATTTTCTTTTCCTGAACTAACTCGGCCAATCGTTCAATCAAAGACGACTTTAAAACTTGAAATGGGATTTCCGTTATAATAATTTGATTCTTGCCCGTTTTCTCGGAATCAACAACTTCGGCCTTGCCCCGGGTGACAATGGCTCCCTTGCCCTGCGAATATGCTTCAAGGATTTCCTTTTGATTAAAAATACTGCCGCCTGTCGGAAAATCAGGTCCCTTAACGAATTGGAACAAATCTTCGGTATCCGCCCTGGGATGGTCAAGAAGATAAATTGAAGCGTCAACCACTTCCGAAAGATTATGCGGAGGGATATTGGTTGTCATGCCCACGGCTATGCCGAGAGAACCGTTTAATAAAAGCTGGGGTACGGGCGAAGGCAAAACAGTCGGCTCTTTTCTGGTGCCGTCATAATTATCAACGAAACTGACGGTATTTTTTTCAATATCCTTAAGCATTTCCCCGCCGATCTTTGACATGCGGCATTCCGTATACCTCATAGCGGCCGGACTGTCTCCGTCGATGGAACCCCAGTTTCCCTGGCCTTCTATTAAAGTATAGCGGAGAGAAAAATCCTGGGCCATTCTGGCCATAGAATCGTAAACCGCCACATCTCCATGGGGATGATAACGACCTAAAACTGAACCTACTACATTAGCTGATTTGCGGTATTTGGCCGAATGAGTCAAGCCGTCTTCTCCCATGGCGTACAAAATCCTGCGATGAACCGGCTTTAACCCGTCCCTGACGTCTGGTAAGGCGCGCGAAACGATAACAGACATAGCGTAGTCAATATATGACTCGCGCATTTCTTCCACTATTTCTCTGGGTTTTACCTTGCCGATATTGTTATCAGTTTGTTTTGGTTTTTCTGGCGGCTGTTCCGGCATTAAATTATGGCGTAAGAACGATTACCTTAGTCTCTTCGACTGTTAAATCTTTTTTCTTAATTAAAAGCTTGGGTTGTGATTCGGCGGATTTTTGACCCATCTCTTTTAAGAAAGCATCTATACTATCTATTTTTGCTTTCAATTTCGGCAGATGATAATGCATGGGGATGACGATTCTCGGCTCAATCTGGGAAATAATCTTAGCCGCTCCCTTGGCATCAAGAGTAAATGTCCCGCCTACGGGAACCATCAGGATATCCACGTCGCCGATTTTTTCAAGCTGTTCCGGAGTCAATTCTTTTTCGCCGAAATCGCCCAGATGGCAAAGATTCATTTCTTCTGCCTCAATGGTATAAATAGTATTCCCGCCCCTCTCTTTTCCCTCCTTATCGTCATGATAAGACGGCATCCCTTGCACAAAAATATCTTTTCTTTCGTATTCCCCGGGACCATGGATCAAAAAGGGAAAACCCGCCACTCCTTTTATATTATTGTGGTCGTAATGGTCGTGAGTGATTAACAAAATTTCCGCATCCAATTTGGGAAGACTAAGACCGGTCTCTTCCGTAAAGGGATCAATGACAATCTTAACCTGCTCCCCCGCTTTCTGGGAAGCGATAATTTCAAAACAAGATTGTCCGTGCCAGATGATGTGCATACTTTTTTTATTTTATCACAACTTGCCAAGCCAGACAATATCGGGAGGTCCGACCTCTAAGTATCTTGCCTTGATTTACGAAATCCGCTCAAATTTGAGAGGATTTCGTAAATCCGGATATTCTTCGCCGCACCTCTTGCCAAGTTTTTTAAAGCATTGTATATTGTTAAACATATGGATATGAAAGATTTGTTAGAAAAAAATAATTTATTGAGGCCGGGTAAGATCGGCGATATAGCGGGCGGCACAATCGTCGGCGCCGGACAATCCACTATATATATAGATTTGGGGCCGATCGGCACCGGCATTATTTTTGGCCGGGAATTTTATCAGGCCAAAACGGAACTCAAAAAAATGCAGATCGGCGATAAGGTTTTTTCCAAAATCGTTGATCTGGAAAACGAAGACGGCTATATTGAGCTGTCGCTTTCCGAAGCCGGAAAAGAAATCGGCTGGGACAAGTTAAGAAAAATAAAAGAAAACGACGAAATAATTAAAGTAAAAATTCTTGGCGCCAATAAAGGCGGCTTGATCGCCGAAGTTGAGGGCATCCAGGGATTTTTGCCTGTTTCGCAGTTGGCTCCGGAACACTATCCGAGAGTTGAGGGAGCCGATAAAACCAAGATACTGCAAAAGCTCCAACAGCTGATCGGTAGCGATTTGGAAGTTAAAATTTTTGACGTCAACCCGCAGGAAGAAAAGCTTATCTTTTCCGAGAAAGCGACCGATACGGAAAAACTGAAGGAGATTCTAAAAAATTATAAAATGGACGACGTGGTGGAGGGAGAAATCACCGGCGTAGTTGATTTCGGCGCGTTTATGAAATTCGCCGACCTTGAAGGCCTTATTCACATTTCGGAACTGGACTGGCAACTGATTGAGAATCCTTCCGAAATCGTGAAAGTCGGCGAAAAAGTAAAAGCTAAAATTATTGAAATTACCGGAGACGGCAGAGTTTCCCTGTCATTAAAAGCGCTTAAAAAAGACCCGTGGGTTGGCATAGAAGAAAAATACAAGAAGGGCGACGAAATCAAAGGAACGGTTACTAAATTCAATATATTCGGCGCTTTCGTGGAGATAGAACCGAGAATCCAGGGACTTTGCCATATTTCCGAATTCGGAACCAAAGCCAAAATGGAGGAAAGCCTTCAAGTCGGAAAAAATTATAAATTCCAAATTCTGCAAATTGACCCCGCCGAACACCGCATGACATTGAAGCTTGTTTGATTTACGAAATCCGCTCAAATTTGAGAGGATTTCGTAAATCAAACAATTCGATAGATTTCGTAAATCACGATATCCGTCAGCATTCTGGGCTTGACGGATTTTTTGTTTTAGAGTATAATAATCAGTCAAGGTAATATATAATCTTGATTGATTTTTAAAAATTAGAAAGGAGGGTTATTTCATGGAAGCAAAGATAGAGATTGGAGATCGGGCATGGTGGTCGCGGCTAGGGGCTGAAGGGCCGTTTGAGACGCTGGTTAAAATTGCCGGCGAACCAAATGAATTTGGGGGTGTCAAAGTGAGTTTTCTTGTCCCCCAAAAAGACCAACCCCCGATCTTGGTGGAGCGGGACAGTAACACCCGCTATCTCCGTACGTTCGTCCCGGGAGATGAGAGGATATGGGACCGGTTGGGACCTCACCTCGGGATGAGGTCGTACACTAATGTGAGGGTGGTGCGTGTAGAGGAGGAGAGCGGTCTCCTTATCTGCACCTGCGGCAGGTGTCCCCATTATTTTGATGGGAAGGTGATAGATCATCACCGGGTTCTTCCGCGTTTTATAAAAAACGCAACAGACCTGGCGATGAGATCTATGCCATGCCGCCCGACGACTCCGCCGACTGCGATTCAGCCGGCGGCATCGGCGTCACCGGACGATAGGACCATTGCGGTCCTCAAAGAAGTCGTCCTCGCTCTGGCAAGGGGCGAAAAACCCCAGCCGGAGGACGTTGACTACCTAACCGGCGATCTGGGCAAGGGCCCGGCGTATATAATCCCGGCCCACGCCAGGAGATAAGGAAAATATTTAAAAAAGGAGAAAATTGGCCAATAGGGGTAAGATTTTGGATAAACTTGAAACAGACGAGGAAGGGAATCCAATTGGTGGGGTTGTGGGGAGGGTGAGAATAAAAAAAGAAGAAAAAAACATTCCGGTGAGGGGAGCCACTGTGGTGGTTCCCGTGAAAAAAATTGAGGAGAATTTAATGAGCCGAAGAAATAACGGAGGGATAAAACCAACCCCTGACGGTTTCAAGGACTTGGCGGCGCAGCAAGCGAATGCCGCGGCACCGATACAGACACCGGTAGCGACAGTAGTCGCCAGCGATCTGCCCGACCTCGACGCCATCGTCGTAAAAACGATGACTGATGAGGAAAAAAAGGCGGCCGATGCAAAGATACGGGCCCGAAAGCAATGGGCCGAGACCGCCGGCAAAAAACTCGCCGTCATAAACCGCGAGATCGCCGAGATCGAAAAGGTTCCGGCGGAGGAGCTGGAACTCGATCCTGACAGGCAGAAAACTCTAGTCAACCTGAAGGCGGCAAGGGAAACCCTGGTCAACGCAGGTGACGAAGGCCTGCAAAAACACCTGGCTTTTTCAACCTTAATGGCGGAAATTAAATCCGCCACACCCGACAAGGCTGAAAAATACGTTGGCGTTGGTATAACCCTGGGCCGAATCCGTTTTACGGAAAAGACTATCGGTCCGGCGAACCTTATTTTATGGGACAAGACCGTGGAACCAGTCCCGGATGCGACTGGCAAGGTTAGTCTCGCAACAATCGCCTTCACGAACGAGCTGCGGAAACTCTGCAACGCCGCGAAGGCGTCAGATCGGAAAAAAGCGATAGACGCGTTAAAGGCGAGCGCCACATTGACAGTTGGCCAGCTCCCGCACACCGGGACGGCCTACGGCCACCTGCCCGCTCGAGACGTGAAACTCGAAAATGGCGGGGTCAAGCACGAAAATGAGTCTCATTTTACCGTTACTTGCGGTAGCGAAAAAATGAGGCCAGCCCAGGCAGAGGGTCGGCTAAATGGTTTCTGGAAAGAATTGTCCGAGGCAGGAACGTACCTGACCCCGAAAGAATTCAGAGAAGGCAAGCTCCTCCGCCACATCGACAGCACGGATGAATTCAAGAAGACCGTGGCTTTCTTAAAAATAATCCGGGCCGCGGCGTTCCTGGAGAGAAAAGAAGAAACAAGGGAAGGCGAGGCCGCCTGACAAAGGCGCCTCTCCAAAGAAGAAAGCCCCTGGCGCTAAGCTCACAAAGCAAAGCGCAGGGGCTTTTCCATTTTCAATTAAGCTTTCGAAATTGTTCGATTTCGTAAATCGAACAAATCGAACAATGTTATTCTATAATAAACTTTTTAATCGACTGGATATTTTTTTCGTAGTATCTGAGCCAATCTGTAAAAAATTTCCGATATTCTTCCGGACTATCAAAAAAACGTTTCGTAAATTCAGTATCAATTAGCGAAGGAAAATTCTTAATCCCCCACCAGTCCAAATGACTCGACCAGCGATATTTCTCTAAAAATTTCAGAGCATTTTGAATTTCCGAATTAGTAAGCCCTTTTTCTTTCCAGTTCGGTTTCCATAAATCCAATGGATTAGCGTGAATATAACAAATTAGCTGAAGGGCCTGCCTATCGTCGGTAACCGGCACTTTTTTATATCTTCCCTGGAATAGCGCGCCGCTTCTTGCGTATTTAGTATTAAAAAAGTTAGCAAAACCTACTCCAAATTTTCTATGAAACGCTGGGAGCCCGTTATCTTTAATCGGAGAAGAAAAAAAATGATAATGATTGGGCATCAAGCCCCAAACGCCAATATCTACCAATCTTTCTCTCGTTTTCTCTAAATTGTTCGATTTCGTAAATCGAACAATAGACCGGCGTAAATTTGTCGCCGCGCTTGTATCGTTGAACTCGAAAAGATCATGCACGCCCCTGAAATAATCAGAATCATCTAAAAATAACTTTCTTTTTTCTACTCCCCTATTATAGGTATGATAAAATTCCATGATGATCTCACTATACCAAGATTGTTCGATTTCGTAAATCAAACAATCAAACATGCGCGCTATCTCTTGCAAGATATAAATTTTTATATTATCATAAAATTATGAAGGGTCTTCTTAAAAACTTTATTTTCATCATTTTAATTTTCCTGATCATTTCAGGAATTTTTGCTATATTTTCCAAGCCGTTTGAGGAAAAGAAAGAAATTTCCCTGACGCAGCTGGTGGAAGACATCAACCGGGAAAAAGTTAAAAAAATCACGGTCTCGGGAAATAACGTACAAATAGTTTACAATAACGACGCCGAGGCCGGCGCCAGAAAAGAAGCAGAGGCCTCTTTTTCCGAAACATTAGTAAACTACGGATTGGATAAAGAAGTGATAAGCAAGGTTAATATTGAAGTAAAAGAACAGCGCGGTTTCAGTTTTTGGCTGGGGCCGATTTCGGTAATCCTTTTCCCTCTTTTGATTATCGGCATATTTTTCTGGATGATTTTCAGGCAGGCAAAAGCCGGGGCCATGCAGGCATTCAATTTTTCCAAATCAAGAGCCAGGCTGTTTGGGGCCGAAGGCCACCCCAAAGACAGAATAACCTTTAAAGATGTTGCCGGACAATTGGAAGCAAAAGAAGAATTGAAAGAAATTGTTGATTTCCTGAAAAACCCGAAAAAATTTCTGGCCATGGGAGCGAGAATCCCCAGAGGCGTACTTTTAATGGGAGCTCCCGGAACAGGCAAAACATTATTATCCCGGGCTGTAGCCGGCGAAGCCAGGGTGCCATTCTTCCATATTTCAGGATCGGAATTCGTGGAAATGTTTGTCGGAGTAGGCGCCGCCAGAGTCAGAGACCTTTTCGCCACCGCTAAAAAAGCGGCTCCCTCTATTTTGTTTATCGACGAACTTGATGCGGTAGGCAGGCATAGAGGCGCGGGAATAGGCGGAGGCCACGACGAAAGAGAACAAACTTTAAACCAAATTCTGGTGGAAATGGACGGGTTTGAAAGGGACACCAATGTTATAGTTATCGCGGCTACCAACAGGCCGGATATTTTAGATCCCGCCTTGTTGAGACCCGGGCGCTTTGACAGAAGGGTGGTTTTGGACGAGCCGGACATGAATGACCGGGAGGAAATTTTAAGAATTCACGTTAAAGGAAAACCGCTGGCTCTGAATGTGAACACGAGAGAAGTTGCGGAAAGAACTCCGGGATTTACCGGCGCCGACTTGGCTAATCTGGTAAATGAAGCCGCTATTTTGGCGGCAAGGCGCAATAAACAGCAAATTTACCAGGAAGAATTGCTGGAATCAATCGACAAGGTTCTTTTGGGGCCGGAAAGAAGGAGCCACATTCTTTCTAAAAAAGAAAAAGAAATTGCAGCCTATCATGAAGCGGGCCACGCTTTAGTTTCATCTTTAATGCACGAAACGGAGCCGGTAAGAAAAATTTCCATTGTTGCCCGGGGAAGAGCTGCCGGCTATACCCTGAAGCTTCCGTCTCGAGAGAGAAGATTAAAAACTAAGAGTGAATTCTTGGCTGAATTAGCCGCGCTTCTGGGCGGTTTTGTGGCGGAAAAAATGGTTTTTGGCGACATCACCACGGGCGCTTCAAACGACCTGGAAAAAGCCTCGGAATTGGCCAGAAAACTGGTCAAAGAATACGGCATGTCGGAAAAATTGGGCCCCGTTGCTTTCGGGGAAAAAGAAGAAATGATCTTCCTTGGAAAAGAAATCGGCGAACAGAGAAATTATTCCGAAAAAGTGGCTGCTGAAATTGACGAAGAAGTGTCCTGCTTTATCAAAAATGCCCAAACCGCCGCTCAAAAATTATTAAAGACCAAAAAATCTTTATTGGACAAGATCGCTAAAGCGCTTTTTGAAAAAGAAACAATTGAAAGGGAGGAATTTGAAAAAATTATAAAACCTGTTAAAAAGACTGGTAAGGAGTCGGGCGTGGCCGAAGCCGGCAAATTCAAAATCAAGCGCGTATAATCCCCGGGCGTGTAGGGCCGACGCTTCGGGTCGGCCTCCCGACCCCCGACGCGAGGTCGGTGGCGTCGGGACTCAGTTGGTTAGAGCACAACTCTTATAGCGATGACTTTCATTGAGAATACTTTTTACGTGGGCACATAGCTCAGCTGGTTAGAGCACGGCTCTTATAAAGCCGGGGTCGATGGTTCGAGTCCATCTGTGCCCACCATGGGCGGTTGGCGCAGTTGGTTAGCGCGCAGCATTGACATTGCTGAGGTCACAGGTTCGAGCCCTGTACCGCCCACTTCGACTCGCTTCGCCCTTCGGTCTGAGAGACCTCAGGATCGAAGACTCGCTCAGTGTAAACACCCATGAAAATAATCTACGAAGATGAAAATGTTCAGGTTTTGGATAAGCCGGCAGGCGTGAATTCCGATGATTTTGAAAAAAGGGCGCATCGTTTGGATAAAGATACTTCCGGAATATTCTTGGTAGCAAAAAACGACGAGACCTTGGAATTTTTACAAAAACAATTCCAAAACAGAGAGGTTAAAAAAAAGTATATTGCCTTGACGGTCGGAAACTTAAAAAATACGGAGGGAACAATTGAAACTTTGCTGGGGCGTTCTCCGAGCGACCGGAGAAAACAAAAAATTTTTATGCCGCATGATCCCCAGGCCGAAGACAAAAGAGCCGCGATAACGAAATATAAAGCATTGCAAAGATTTGAAAATTATGATTTGATTGAAGTTGAGCCCTTAACCGGCAGAAAACATCAAATCAGGGCGCACATGGCTTACCTTGGGCACCCCATTGCCGGAGACAAACTGTACGGGTTCAAAAATCAGCTATTACCCAAAGGTCTTAATAGACAGTTCCTTCACGCTAAATATTTAGAAATAAAAATACCCGACCCGCTTCGCCAAAGATTCAGCGAGGCGAGCGGTCAGATTAAAAAATTTGAATCTGACTTGTCGGATGACTTAAAACTATGTCTAAAGCAACTAAAACAGATATAAGGTCGGGAGATATCGTCCGGGTTTATCAAAAAATCCACACCTCGGCCGAGGCTGGCAAAAAAGAAGGAGAAAGGATCCAAGTTTTTGAGGGTCAGGTTTTGGCTAGAAAACACGGCTCGGAAGCCGGAGCCACCATCACTGTAAGAAAAGAGATTTCCGGAATCGGCGTAGAAAGAATTTTCCCGATTCACTCCCCTATTATTGAAAAGATAGAGGTTGTAAAAAGCGGCAAAGCCAGAAGAGCCAAGCTTTATTATTTAAGATCGGCTACCGGGCAAAGAGCCAAAATAAAGGAGAGGTAAATTTCCGACGAGTAATAAAATTGGCATACACTTTTACCTTAAAAATCTTGAACATTAACGATAAAGAAAATAATAAATTATTGGCTTGAGATCGTATGGGCGAGTGGCGGAACTGGTATACGCGTGCGTTTGAGGGGCGCATGCCGTAAGGCTTGAGGGTTCGAATCCCTCCTCGCCCACAATAAAGATATGGTGAAAATTAGAAAATTTTTATCAAAAGATTCAGATCAAGTTTTGGCAATAAGCCGAGCATCTTTCGCCGAACCTTGGCCGCAAGATGAATTTGAAAAATATCCCGATGGATCATTTGTGGCCGAAGATGAAGGTAAAATCGCCGGCTTCGTAATTGGAAAAATTGCTGGCAGGCAGGGAATACTAAAATTGATCGCGGTAAATCCGGCTTACCGGGGTAAAGGAGTTGGCAAAAGCTTGATGGATCATATTTTGAAATATTTTAAGGAAAGCGGAGTAAAGGAAGCTATGGCCCGCTCTCGCTTTCATAATGAGACAGGTTGCTATTTTCTGAAAAGTTTCGGCTTTGAGATAGTGAAAACCATTAAAAATTATTATCTTGACGGCGAAGACGCCTATCTGATGATTAAAAAGCTGGACGGCTAGGGCCGACGCTTCGGTCGGCCTCCCGACCCCCCCGATGCGAAGTCGGGGCGTCGGGACTCAATTGATTTAAAATAGGGCAATTAGCTCAGTGGTAGAGCGCATCGTTTACATCGATGAGGCCGCAGGTTCAAGCCCTGCATTGCCCACCATGCCGGGGTAGCTCAGTGGTAGTAGCGCTTCTCTGAAAAAGAAGAGGTCGAGGTTTCGATTACCTCCCCCGGCACCGCGGGTGTAGCACAGTGGTAGTGCATCTGGTTGCCAATCAGATCATACGGGTTCGATTCCCGTCACCCGCTTCAAAACACAGAGAACATACAAAAAATACGCCTTAAGGGCGTGTTTTTTGTATTCTAAATTCACCTGCCCTAAAAAACTTGCCCCATGTTTTCTAATCAATAGCTTCGCACCACTTCCAGAGGAGTTTTCATGTTCAATCCCATGTGCGGACGCTCGGTATTGTAGTAATGAATAAATTCCGGCA
>Ga0209541_10012997_pt1 | contig 12793 bp, 15 predicted proteins | sample RifCSPlowO2_01_FD_184027 | JGI IMG/M metagenome (GOLD analysis project Ga0209541, IMG submission 184027) | Groundwater microbial communities from Rifle, Colorado - Rifle CSP2_plank lowO2_0.1 (SPAdes) (version 2) | ecosystem: Environmental > Aquatic > Deep subsurface > Groundwater | place...
GGATAAAAGGCTAGAGGAGGTTCTGGTTACTACAGTTTACGCCCCGGCTTACAGATTGTTCAAGGATAAAGGGTTGTAAAAATTGCCAAAGGGTATTTTGCTACAATAATGCTCATGCGGAGGGGTCGCCTAGTTGGTCTATGGCGCCGCCTTGGAAAGGCGGTTTACCCGCAAGGGTATCCAGGGTTCGAATCCCTGTCCCTCCGCCACTAAAAAAAGACTCACATAATCTACGTAGGCAATCATCTGACAATTAACATGTTAATTTATCAGAACTATTATGAACTCAAACTAATAAGTATAGGTGGGAAGTAATAATGACTAAAAAAATTCAAAAAAACGAAAGAGGTGTAGCTCATGCTCTGTTAGCGGTGCTAGTAATAGCAGTTATAGCGGTTGTAGGGCTGGTTGCCTGGAAGGTGAATGATAATCGCCCCACGTTAACCACTGGCATCAATAAAGATACTCAAGACAAATGTATGACTGCGGTTAATGACAAACAATTTTGTAAATTTGCCGGTGTGTTTGCCAATATCGGTGACTACAAAGTAACTGTTAATAGTACTGATAAGGATGGCGTGTCGAACTTAGAGTTGGCTAACGCCAGCAACGGCAACAGTTCGATAGTTATTAAGGCAAACGGCCAGGAGCGAGGTAACATAGTCGTCTACAGCGGCGTTACTTACTATAAGGATTATACCGATGGCAAGTGGTTCAAATTCGGACCTAACGATGCTAATAAACCCCAGACGGTTGATCTTAAAAAAGAGTTCCTCAAGGCCGATTTCAAAGGCGATGACGGTCAAAAACTGACCTACAAAAATCTCGGAACCGAAAAGTGCGGCAACCTAAATTGTTTCAAATACCAGACCACAGATCCCAAAAAGCCTGACGAAACAGACTTTCTCTGGTTTGACACAAAAGATTACCTGCTGCGTCGCGTTACTGTCAGCGATAGCAAAGCCAAGACCAGCGCGGAAATGATCGTTACATACGGATCAGTTGTTATCACCTTGCCTTCGCCCACTAAAGACGTCCCAGCTGCCGCTGCGCAATAGCATCTATTGGCGAAATCAATATAGCTATCGAATTACCATTCTATAATATGAACGAGTAGCCTTTTTGTAATGTCTTATTTGCCTCATTTTCCAGATAGACTGTAGAGGGACCGAAAACAGGGTAAAGTCCCAGACCCGTCTGTTCCGCCAGCTTACTCACGTCTTTTCGCTTAACCCGATTGCTTATCCTCAAACAATGAGGGCCCCAGTTTTAAACGACCCGGATCCAGTAGCGATTAAGATTCCATAGATTATTTATGTCGTGGGGTTTTGTGGAACCCAAATATCCATTATCAGCTGCGGCTTACGAGCTGAAGTAGCAGCGGGTGCTTGTGCCAAGGGAGGGGGAACAGAGGCTGGGGCGTTATATACAGCTGCGCTATATGCAGTTGGTGATGGCACTACCGGAACAGTTTCAACTTCAACTGCAATAACATTATTTCGGTCCCGCCGGTTGACAAACCATATAAGAGCAACAGAAAACTGATAGAGCAGAATCATCGGTAGAGCTATTATGGATTGGTTAATAGGGTCAGGGGTGGGAGTTAGGATAGCGGCTACAACGAAACTAACTAAGATTACATATTGTTGCAAGCGCATTAATCTTCCCGGTCGTTGGGGTTTAATGCGGTTTATGAATAACATTATTAACGGTAACTGAAATAGCAGCGCGAAGCCGGCCAAATAAGCGGATACAAAGTTTAGATATTCGTTTACCGTAATGAGAGATTGCAAGTCCTTGCTGTTAACGTTAGCCAAAAAGTGCAGTGACGCTGGCAGGCTAACAAAGTAGGCGAATAACACCCCTAAAGTGGCCAGGATAAATGAGAAAAAGATTATTCGGATTGCACTGGTGTGGCGCCTGAAAGCCGGTCTTAAAAACTTACTAAGTTGGTACACAAAAACCGGGACAGCCACTATCACGCCGAACAGTATCGAGATTTTTATTATGGCGTTGAATCCACCCATCGGAGTAGTGTAATAAAGCTGTTCATCTAGGGGGCGCTTAATTAAGCGGAATAGCGGTCCGTGGATGGCATAACCAGCAATGCTTCCTAACAATAAAGCAGCAATCGAGTATATCAACCGTTGCCGTAGCTCCCGAACATGTTCGCTGAATGGCTGAGTGCCAGCACCCGTTCCATCCTGCATAACTAGCGGCTCCGCCTTATGAGCATCCGTCTCGGGCGGATTGTTCACCTGAGCCGTGTTGGAGTGAATCCGCTGCTCGGGCTGCTCTTTTCCCTGCATATTTTTCCCTTAGTAAGCTTTTGTTTCGTTTATTTCTTTATTTTCCGTTTCTTCAGGCTGCTGCTTGGTCTTGGTGTCTTTTATATCTTCTACATCTTCGGTTTTTTTATCTGCCGCTTCCTTATTTTTAGAAGTTGACCCAGCACTACTGCTGCTAAAACCCTCGCGTAATTCTTTAATAGATTCTCCGATACTTCGCGAAAGCTTAGGCAAACGCGTGCTACCAAACAAAAGCAAAACTATTAGCAAGATTATAATCAGTTCTGGCAGCCCGAAGTTCATTTTATTTTCCAAGCATTAGAGTAATTTAATTGTAGCATAGGGATAAAGATATCTGGTATTTTTTTACGCTTATGTTAATATACCAACAGTTTAACAATAAAGACTATCAAAGATGTTTGGTATCAGTCAACCCGAACTAGTAATAATTTTATTTGTAGTACTTTTATTCTTCGGGCCCAGCTGGCTGCCTAAATTATCAAAAATATTAGGAGAGTCTGCCAGGGCGCTAAGAAACGGCTTTACTGGTGGTAAGAATGATAAATCGCTTAAAGATATTACCCAAGAAGTTACCAGTTCGGCAAGGGAATTAAAAGGGCATAACCGAAGTTGAAAACACGCGCTTGGGTTAGCCGCGAATAGATGAAAGATATTAAATAAGGAGACAATATGGCACGATTACCTATACCTGGCGGTGATGATGGCACTTGGGGCGAAGTTCTAAACAACTTCCTACGCATCGAGCACAACTCGGATGGCACTCAAAAAACTCTTCCCGTTAGAAAAGGCGGTACCGGTGCGACTAACATTACGGACGTCCGAGCTAATTTAGGCATTTCAGGCACCCCATTATACATTCAGCATACTAATCCGGGGAGCTCTCATCCGTACCTTTGGATCCAAACCGGGCTGGGGCCCAAGGGCACCGACATGACCTTTTGGATCGAAGATGGAGGAATGGATCTAACGACAACCCTCGCTTAGTATTAACAGCTCACTCTCCGTTATTTATACTCCACTATGTTTAAGAAGAGACAAAAAAGGGCTAATTTAGTATAAAATAGTGCTACTGGTAGGGCGTTATAACCTCGAGCAAAGAAGGGTTCTTCGGAAGACTACTGAAGGCCTTTTAATTAAAGTCGAGGGTAGGATCGGGGAAATATATAATTGAATGGAGTAATAAGAAGGAGGGGCTGTGTCGGAGCACGACTACTATCATTTTATTCAACCCAGCGTCGTGGGAGCCTTTGTCAAGGGTTATAAATCAGGGCTTTGCCAAACGAACAAGGCTGTAGATTATGAAAAGGTAATCTGGAAATTCGTAAGATGACCGTTAAAATAATCGGTAACGGCTGGGTGGGTAAGGCTATGAAAACTCTATTCCCTGATGCCCTCGTCCATGACCCGGCACAAGGCTTAATTAACACAGATAAGACGGACGTTAGTTTCGTATGCGTGCCAACTCCTTTAAAAAAAGGCAAGCTGGATACCTCTATAGTTGAAAATGTAGTCAAAAATAGCCAAGAGAATTTGATTATAATTCGTTCAACTCTTAACCCAGGAACTTGTGATAAGCTCGAAAAATTGGGTAAGAACATCTGCTTTATGCCAGAGTATCTTGGAGAATCAGTCAACCATCCTTTATTAGATGAAAAGAGCAGGTCGTTTATTATTATTGGAGGCAAACCAAAAAATCGCCGCAAGACAATTGAGCTATTCCAAACGGTTTACAATGCCAATATCTCTATTCGCCAAGTTACTAACCTGGAGGCTGAAGTAATTAAATTATCCGAGAATAGAGCGATTGCTTTTAAGGTTGCCCAATGCCAAGAACTGTATGATGCCTGTGAAATCGCCGGCGTTGACTACTACACCATTAGAGACGCAGTTTACGGCGATGATCCGAGATTTAGTCTCTGGTGGACTTTCGTTTTCCCGGACAAAAGAGGATTTAATTCCAAATGTCTCCCCAAGGACGTCTATGCTTGGGCAGCCTGGGCGGAAAGCTTAGGATATGAGCCGAAAATCACCAATTCATTACTAGAGAAGAATAAAGAATGGTTAGCATAGTAATTCCCTCCCGCGCTCAACAGTATCTTCAGCAGACAATAGACGACCTGCTCGCCAAAGCCGAGGGCAAGGTTGAAATAATTGTGGTACTGGATGGCTATTGGCCCAACCCCATCATCAGGGAAGACCCCAGGGTTGTCATACTACACCACGGCATGATTCACGATAATGTAGGTATGCGCGGCAGTATCAATGCCGGAGTCGACGTTGCCAAGGGTGAGTACATTATGAAGATTGATGAGCACTGTATGGTCGACCAAGGTTATGATGTTAAGCTGGCAGCCGATTGTGAGAACAACTGGGTAGTCATACCCCGCCGTTATCGCCTTGACGCTGAAAACTGGAAGGTTATCGAAGATGGTAGGCCCCCGATAGATTATATGTATCTTCAAAATAAAGATGGTTATCTGCATGGGTCTGAATGGAAGCGATCTGAACGAAATAGTATTTTAATAGACGATACAATGAGTTTTCAGGGTTCGTGTTGGTTTATGAAAAAGAAGTTTTGGGAGGTCATTGGACCAATGGATGACGAAAATTATGGTCCTTTTGCCAATGAAGCCCAAGAAATAGGCAACAAAGCCTGGCTAAGCGGAGGACAGGTCAAAGTCAATAAGAAGACTTGGTATGCTCACTGGCACAGAGACAGAACCGGATACGGCTTTAACCATGAACAACAGAAGGTGTTTCATGAAAGCGTGGCAAAAGGAAGAAACTATTCTACTGATTACTGGTTGAATAATAAATGGCCGAAAAGAGTTCATGATTTTGGGTGGTTGCTTGAGAAATTCTGGCCGGTTCCTACTTGGCCAGATAACTGGCAGGAGACATATCAAAAATTACTGCGGGAGCAAAAGGTATGATCATCGGCAACGGCGATATCGCCAGCGCACTGCCTGACAAGAAAAACCGGCTGTTTTTTGCTTCGGGAGTTAGTAATAGCCAAGAAACCCGGGAGTCCGAATACGCGCGGGAAAAAACCCTGCTTTTTAAACAAGACAGAAATTCCCATATTGTTTATTTCAGCTCACTTGCCGTTTTATATGGCAAAAATAGGTATGTCCAGCATAAGCGGGAAATGGAGGCTTTGATTAAGCAAGAATTCCTCCGCTATACCATTATGAGGTTAGGTAATATCACCTGGGGTACTAATCCTCACACCCTTATAAATTACTTTCGCCAACAGCTTAAGGCAGACAAACCCATAACAATACAAAACACTTATCGCTACATCATCGACAAAGATGAATTTCTGCACTGGATTGGCTTGATTCCCGACTGGAGCTGCGAAATGAATATTACCGGCCGGCGGATGAAAGTCAGCGAAATAGTTGACGAGTATTGTCATATCGGAATTAAAAACTAAACATACCAACTAGATAATGCGGATAAAAAACTGATGAAAAGCGAACCAACCAGAAGCAGCAACTCTCTTAGTGTAATCATCCCGTCACGAAATTCCCCATTTTTGACTAAGACGATAGAGGATGTGCTAGCTAAATCTGTCGGTGAAATAGAAGTGATTGTCAATGTTGACGAAAACCCTCCTGAAAGAGAAGTTGCTGACCCCCGTGTTACCTATTTATATCCAGGTTCTCCAATTGGACTGCGGCAGGCAATAAACGTCTGTGTAGCCCGGTCCAAAGGTAGATACATAATGAAAACTGATGACCATTGCATGTTTGCCCCGGGTTTTGATAAAGCGTTGGTTGAAAACATGCAGAATAATTGGATAGTTGTTCCATCAAGGTATAGTTTGGATGCTGAAAATTGGGTAATTGAAACAAACCGCAAACCTCGGCGGGATTATCATTACCTATGTTATCCAGATCCACACAAGGGGCATGATGGGGGGATGCATGGAGTAGAATGGTGGGATAGGGGGAAAGAGAGGTCAGACCCAAAGTATGACATAGATGATAATCCTAGTTTTCAGGGAAGTTGTTGGTTTATGTCTAAAGACCATTTCGTAAATTTTTTACATGGAATGCAAGAAGAAGGCTACGGACAATTCGCACAAGAAACACAGGAAATTACTCTAAAGACATGGTTGGGCGGCGGCGCTGTTAAAGTGAATAAAAAAACTTGGTATGCCCATTTACGCAAAGGCAGGCGATATGGCAGGATGTATGCAATGCCACCCGGGAATGTTGAAGCTTGCAACTGGTCGGCTCGTCATTGGGTGAACAATGAAGAACCCAACATGATTCACAAGTTTGAATGGCTGGTTGATGAGAAGTTCCCAAATATGCCGACTTGGCCTCCTAACTGGAAGCAAAAACTTATCGATGAAGGAGTAATTAAAAAATAACTATGGCAGAACTAGAATTTTCTTCAGATAAATACTTCGGTCTTGTTGCCAAAAGTTCTCTTGGTTTTATCGAATCAAGTGAATACCAAAAAATAATAGATATTTTATTTGATTGTTACAGACGAGGTGGTACGGTATTTACAATGGGCTGTGGGGGGTCGGCTTCCACCGCTACTCACTTTGCTGCGGATTTAGCTAAAACAACAATGGTTGACGATAAACCTGGGTTTAAAGCAATTGCTCTTACTGATAACGTTCCCCTCGTAAGTGCTTGGGTCAACGATAAAGGCTGGGGCTCTATCTTTACCGGTCAACTTGAGGCATGGCTAACTAGGAATGACGTTGTTGTCGGTTTTTCTGTACACGGCGGTACCAAGCAAGGAGACGCCGCCGGCCCCTGGTCTCAAAATCTGGTTACGGCCTTGAAACTTGCCAAGGAGAGAAAAGCTAAAATTGTCGGTTTTTCTGGGTTTAATGGGGGAGCAATTAAAGAAATGGCGGACGCCTCGATAGTAATTCCAATAAATTCTGAGCCCTACGGTACTCCCGTAATCGAAGCCATGCATGTAGTGCTGCACCACTCGATAATTTTTGATCTAAAGAAAAGGATTAAAAAATATTAATGGCAAAGAGACAACCGCTTAATTCATCCGGTATTTTTTACGATTCGGCAAATCTCGGCGATTTTAAAAAATGGTTTAATGCCAGAATACTTGGAGGAGCTACTACTAATCCATTAATCCTACAAAAGGAAGGCGTTCTAAATTTACCCAAACACATTTCAAGGATGATTGATATATCAGGGCCAGGTTTCCCGATATCCATCGAGATACCAGACACCAAAATGTCAAAGCAAGACATGGTAAGCCTTGCCATGAGATACCACAAGAAGTTTCCGAAAAACGTCGTAATTAAAATTCCTATGGATCCGAAGAACCCCCCAAAAGCCTATGAAGTTATATATAAACTCGGGCAGGAAGGGGTGAGGGTAAATGCCACACTTGGTCTTGGCATGGGACAATTGGTTGGAGCGGCCGAAGCGCTTCGCTTAAGTAAAGCCGAAGGCGACAATTATATTAGTTTATTTTGGGGAAGGCGTGAGGAAGCGAAAGACCAGATAGTAAAAGCGTTGGTAAAAAGCGGCATGAAAAGGGAAGCGGCCTTGGAGAAAGTCCCGGATGCGGCCTCAAGTATAGCAATGACGTTAAAATATTTAGAAACTCACGGTTTGATAACAAAAGTAATCGTCGGCAGTATAAGAACCATTGACCAAATTGAAAAAGCGTTTTCTATAGGGGCTGACATCGTTACAATTCCACCAAAATTGATTTCTGAGTGGATGTATACGCAAAGAGGGGTTGAAACAGTGAATGAGTTTAACAAGGCTTATCGCGACCTAAAAGATGAAATTACTTTAATTTAAAGAAATTCCTTAATATCTGAAGGATTTCTTTAGTTGATGAGGTTTTAAAATCGGCTTTTGCCTGCCGGGCCTCTTTGTTTTTATTAGACTCATCTTTGTTGTGAAGATATATAAGTGATTTAACGCCGGCTTTTGTTGCTGCGTCTACATCAGAAGCTTTATCTCCCAGAAAGATACTTTTTTCAAGATTTATTCCCAACTGCCTAGAAGCTTTCAAAATAAGGCCAGGTTTCGGCTTTCTGCAATTACAATTCTTTCTTAATCTCGGGACTGTTGCCTTGCGATGATGGGGGCAAATGTACACTTTATCAATGAATGCTCCTTTTTCTTCCAGTAATTGGTGGACTTTTTTCTCTATTGCGTCGGAAGTTTTTTGGTCTATCTTGCCTTTGGCAACTCCGGGCTGATTGGAAATTTCAATAACCGGAATTTTTTGCAGATTTGCCCAGGAAATAATTTTTTCTACATCTTTAATGAGCTTTACATCTTGGGGTTTTTGCGGGGAATCCCAACCACTATCGTATTTGACCAGCCGATTTATGACTCCGTCTCGGTCGATAAACAATGCTTTTTTCATTGAGGATTAGCTTATATTGGCGATAACTTTAGCTCCTTCCATATCGAAGTGGTAAAAGAGTTCTGTCAACTTCTCCTTTTCCATTGCCAGTCTCACTCTGGTTCTGTTTTCCGGGCAGCAAAAAATAAGAAAACCTCCCCCTCCGGCTCCCATAATCTTGCCCCCTACAGCTCCATTCTTCATCCCTAGTCTATACAAGTAGTCAATTCGTGGGGAACTGATAGCTGATGATAGTTTACGTTTGGCTAGCCAGTGCTCATGCATTAACTTGCCAAAGGCATTGATATCATTTTTTATTAATGCTTCCTCGATCTCCCGAGCGATGGATTTGATATGGTGCAGGTTTTCTACGACCCTTTTATTGCCGCCTTCGGTCAACTTGCTTTGGCTCTTTAGTATCTGCTCTTCCTCGCGGCTTATGCCGGTATAAAAAATTAGCAGGCTGTTTTCCAAATCTCTGACAAAAGGTTGCGCCAGAGGCAGCCGTTGTACTTTTACCGACCCATTCTTTGCTACCTTAAACTTGGTGACACCCCCGAATGCCGCTATATACTGGTCCTGTTTCCCAACGGGCCTTTTTAGCCTGTCTATTTCAATCCTGCAAGCTTCCTCTGCCAGTTCTTTGGCACTGACATGTTCATCTTTAAGAGCGTGCAAAGCTTTTAGAACACCCACCAGGTAACTTCCGGACGATCCCATTCCTGTCCCAGCAGGAAAATCGGCAACCGAATTAATCTCGATAGAATCTTTGATGTTTGTGAGCTGTAAAGCTTCTCTTGCCAGTTCATGTTTTATTTTTTTGACATCATCGACGATTTCCGTTTGAGCGTATTTAACCCTAATTAATGTATCTAAAATTGGCTTATTTACTGTTACGAACATGTAGCGGGTGATAGCGGCAGAAATAAATGAGCCACCGAATTTGGAATAGTAGGAGGGAAGGTCTGTTCCGCCTCCGCCAATCGGAATACGAAAAGGTGCTCTGACGAAAATCATTCCCGTATCATATAGACTTGATTCACCGCTTGCAATGTCGGTCTTTTAAATGGGAGAATGCGAGGTAGGATATGAAAATTGGGGTTATCGGATTATGGCACTTGGGTGAGGTTTATTCGGCATGTTTAGCGAGTCTGGGCAATATCGTTGTTGGCATCGATGAAGACGTGGAGGTTGTTGATAATCTGAATAAAGCTATAGTACCTCTTCAAGAACCAAAGCTCCAAGAAATTGTCAGGGCTAACATTAAGAAGAAGAGACTGAAATACACTACGGATTTTCGGCAGCTGACTGAATGCGATGTCACTTGGATAACAATCGATATTCCCGTAGACAAATGGGACAGGGCCAACTTAAACAAACTATTTGCCCTCGTTAAAAAAGCCCTGCCGCACATCAAGAACAGCTCCCTGATAGTAGTTTCCAGCCAGCTGCCGGTCGGAACCTTTGTTAAAATATCTGAATTTATCAAAGTTAACCGGCCAAACTTCAAATTTGATTATGCCTATGTCCCGGAAAATTTACGTCTGGGCGAGGCAGTCGATAGTTTCCTGAAGCCTTCAAGGATTGTTATTGGGATCGACAACGATCGGCGGAAGGAGGAGCTTGTCCAAATTTTTAGAAAACTTAAAACCAATATACTTACGGTAAACGTTGCTTCAGCGGAGATGATTAAGCACGCTACTAACGCATATTTGGCCACCTCACTATGCTTTATATATGATATCGCCGATATTTGTGAGAAGGTTGGTGCCGACGTGACAGAGGTTTCCCGTGGGCTTCGCGCTGACGAACGGATAGGAGAAAAGGCCTATCTGGATGCCAGCGCGGGGTTTTCCGGAGGACACTTAGCGAGAGATTTACAGTATTTACGAAAAGTTGCCAAATCAAAGAAAATTAGTCTACCGGTAATTAATTCAGTTATAAGTAAAAACAATTATCGGAAAAAGATTGTATTTGATAAGATCGGCCCATTACTGGGATCATTTAAGGGCAAAACTATCACATTTTTTGGTATAACCTACAAAAGCGGTACGCCAACGCTTGCCAGCTCCTTGCCGCTTACGGTGGCAAAAGAAGCATTGCTTATGGGTTCGAAAATCAACCTCTGCGACCCCTGGGTCAATAAAGAAGAGATAAAAAAAGAGATTCCCCAAAGCAAGTTTAGTTATTTTGCGGATCCATATAAATCGGCTAAATCCAGTAATGTGATTATTTGCATCACGCCATGGGACCAGCTAAAGAAGCTAGATTATGAAAAGATCGCTGGGTTAATGACCAGCCCAAAAATATTCTTTGACGCCCGCAATTATTTTTTTAAGGAGAGAAAGATGATTGATCAAGCAGGCATAATGTACATAGGGATTGGGCGATGAAGAAAATTTATGTAGGCAAAAATGTCATTGTAACTGGTGGTAGCGGAGGCATTGGCAGCACGGTAGTGGCAAGCTTCTTGGGCGAAGGTGCGAAAGTACTGACTTTGGGAAAAGAAAAAAACCAGCTAAGGAAACCCCTTATAGGCGTTTCAGCCATGCAAATTGACGTTTCGGACAGAAATCAGCTAAAAAAGGTCGGTGAATATATAAAAGAACGATTCAGCGGCAGAGTCGATGTGTTGGTAAACGCCGCCGGAATTTACGGCCCGAAGGGGAATTTGGAAGAGCTAGACTTGGATTTTTGGGAAAAAACTGTCCAAGTTAATTTGATGGGGACAGTAAATATGTGTGCCTTAGTAATACCTTTTATGAAAACAGCAGGACGGGGAAAGATTATTAATTTCTCGGGCGGCGGAGACAGTGCTTTTCCCAAGTTCACGGCTTACAGTTCTTCCAAAGGAGCGGTCATAAGGTTTACCGAAAGCCTGGCCGCTGAACTTGCTGAAGATAACATTTTTGTTAATGCTGTGGCACCCGGTCCGGTAAATACAGCTCTAGTAGAAGAAGTTTTAAATGCCGGACCGGGTAAAGTGGGTAGGGTCTTTTACTTAGCGTCAAAAAAGCAGAAGGCTGAAGGAGGAATATCGTCCGGCTTGGCCAGCGATTTAATATTATTCCTGGCATCAGAAAACTCAGGAAATTTGAAGGGTAAGATAATCAGCGCCGTACACGACGAATGGAGAAATATACCGAAACATCTGGGAGTGTTGAGTAAAACGGATATTTATAATAACCGTAGAATAAAACCTAAAGATCGCGGCTATGACTGGTAAGATTCATTTTGCGTTAATTGGTGCCGGTAGGATGGGAAAAAGATGGACGATTGTACTGTCAAAATACAGCAATGCTTCACTCGATGTTATTGTGGACGCCGGCTCAGGCAGGGCTAGTGATCTCGCAGCACAAATTCCTGGGTGCATCGCGACAAAAGATATCGAAGGCGTATTAAGCAACAAGGAGATAAATGCGGTTTTAATTGCCACCCCACATAAGTATTTATCCCCTATCACGTCTACTGCACTCCAATCTGGGAAACATGTTCTTTGCGAAAAACCGGGAGCCATAAAATCAGGAGAGATTAAAAAGAATATCATTCTGGCCAGGGAAAAGAACCTAGTATATATGGTTGGATATAATCATCGTTTTCATGACGCTTTTATCAAAGCGAGACATCTTTATCAAAAAGGGGATATTGGCAAAATCCTATTTATTAGAGCAAGGTACGGGTTTGGAGGAAGGATTGGGTATGACAAAGAGTGGCGACTGAATAAAGCTATCAGCGGTGGAGGGCATTTGATTGATCAGGGTGTGCACATGATAGATTTGGCGATGTCCTTCATCGGGGAGATTAGAGGGGTGAAGGGTTTTACAAGCGACACCTTCTGGAAACCCGGACCGGAAGATAATGCTTTTGTACTAATTCAAGGAAGAAATAAAGCCATCGCCTCCATTCACGTTAGTCTGACGCAGTGGAAGCCTCTGCATAACTTTGAAATTTATGGAACCAAGGGTTATTTATCTATAGAAGGGCTTGGGCAAAAATACGGCGGGGGCGAAAAGTTGGTAATTGGCAGGCGGGCAGTTGATTTTACAGGTGAGGTGAAAGAAAAGGTGATTACCTGTAACCCCAATGCTGATGATTCATTAACACTTGAACTCGCGGAGTTTGTT
>Ga0209541_10013002_pt1 | contig 12788 bp, 12 predicted proteins | sample RifCSPlowO2_01_FD_184027 | JGI IMG/M metagenome (GOLD analysis project Ga0209541, IMG submission 184027) | Groundwater microbial communities from Rifle, Colorado - Rifle CSP2_plank lowO2_0.1 (SPAdes) (version 2) | ecosystem: Environmental > Aquatic > Deep subsurface > Groundwater | place...
GACAGCCGCGGCCGCGAGCACGGCGTAAATATGATGCTTTCCAAAAACGTCACGGAGCCGCACCGGAAGCGAGCTCCCGGCGTGATTTAATTTAAAAGAAATTCCTCCGGCAATGGAAACATTGATATTGGACGCGGAAATTTCCGCGCCGGCGCCGAACCCGAAGCCCAGAACGTGCGCTTTCGTTGCATTTTTCATATCCAGGACGGCTGCGTCGTCAAAATTCAGAACCGCGTACCCCTGGGAGGGAAGCGCGCGGACAAGCTTTGCTTTTTCCCTGGCAATTTCTTCCGGTCCCGCGAAAAATTCAACATGCACCGGTATCTCTCCTATGGCGGTGACCACGCCGATATCCGGACGCGCGATCTTAAGCAGTTTTTCCAGATCTTTCGGGCGGTCAACGCCCATTTCCAAAACTAAAATTTCCGGAAAATCCTTACCCGCCTTGCCTGACAGCAGCCGAGGCAGGTTCCAAATTTCCTTAAAACCGCCGCGAATATTTTCCAGCCACCCCAAAGGGTTTCCCCACGCGGTTTTCAGCCCCAAAACGGCAAGAGCCAGTCCTAGCTCCGAATTATAGCTTTTACTGCTTTTTCTTACTTTAAATTTCCGCTCTAAAACCGCCGCAATCGCCTCCTTGGCGGACGATTTGCCGGAAGACCCCGTAACCCCGATAATCCTGGGTTTATGGCGTCCAAGGGCGGTTTTCGCCTCCCAGACAAGTATTTTTGTAATGATATTCTTCATCATCTGTCCGGCGTTACCGTATAATAATTTATCAAAAACTCCGTAAGCGATTTAAAGGATTCGGAAAGCGACTGGGAAGCGTATTTTACTCCGATGGGGCGCTCCAAAAACATGAACACAAGAAACTTCGGGTCGTACGCGGGGAAATATCCGAAAAAAGAATGCATGAAATATTCCGAGTATCCGCCTCCGCCCCCGAATCTGGACGCCGGTATTTGCGCCGTTCCGGTTTTAGCCGCTATTGAATAGCGGTCCATTCTCACTATTCCGCCGGCCAAAACTTTATCAACCACATCAACAAGCATGCGGGTTATGGTTTCGGAGGTTTTCGCCGATATTGTCTCCCTGATAACTTCCGGCATCCCGTCCTCAAGTATCAAAGGCTTCATCAATTTCCCTCCGTTCGCGAGCGAAGAGATTGCCATCGCAAATTCCAAAGGCGTAACCGCGACCCCCTGCCCGAATGCCGCGGTGGCGTATTCCACCTCTCTTCCGCTCTCCAGATTGGAAAGGTCCCCTCTCAACTCTCCGGGAAGCTCAATATTGGTTTTTTCTTTGAGGCCGTAGCGCGCGAAATATTCCTTAAGTTTCTCTCCTCCCACCTTTTGCATCGCGAAAACCGCGCCGGTATTCAGTGATTCCTCCAAAACCTGCGTCATTGTCCTCAAGCCGCGCGCCTTATCGTCAAAATTTTTAATTACGTGGCCACTGATCCTTATTTCACCTTCGTCCACGTAAGTGGTTTCCGGAGTCAGCACCCCCTCGTTCAAAGCCGCCGCCATCGTAAGAGGTTTAAAAACCGAACCCAGTTCAAATATTTTTTCAACAAAAGGATTTAAAAAAACATCCATGCTTTTTTCTTTTTGATACTGGTTCGGGTCAAATTCCGGGAAAGCCGCGAGCGCGAGAATGCGCCCGGTTTTCGGCTCCAAAATAAGCGCGCCTCCGGAAAGCGGGGACCACTTTTCCTTGAGCGCCGCGAGATCTTTTTCAACTTCCCGCTGCACGTTCGGCTCCAGCGTAAGAAAAATATCCCTGCCGGATTGCGCATCTATCTGCTGAAGATTGGCAAGGGCGATAAAAAATCCGCGCCCGTCCTTGTCGCCGGAAACGCTTCCTTCCGAACCCTGGAGCGCTCCGTCAAACTTCTTTTCAATGCCATATTTCCCCTTGCCGTCTTCATATTCGGAAACAAAACCCAAAACATGCGCGGCTGTTTTCCCGCCCAAATATTCACGCCAACGCTCCTCTTCAAGGCCGACCCCCGGTATCAGGAGCGCAGCGATTTTATCCGCTTCTTCCATACTGATCCTGTGTTTTAAAACTTCGTACGGGTCCTCAGTTTTTTTTATGATTTTATCAAAAACCGCCCGGTCTATCTCCGTAATTGCGTCCAATTTCCCAAAAACTTCGCCGGCATCTTGGATCCTCCGCGCGTCAATATAAATAAGCGCTCCGATCTTGGTGGAAACAATCCGGTAAGGCTCGCCCTCTTTTGTCCTGAAATAAATATCCCCCCTTTTCGGCTCCAATATTTTTTGAAAACCCTGCTGGCGGGAGGCCAAAGAAACGTAATAATTGTGCCTTATGACCTGTAAAAAAAATAAGCGGCCAGCTACCGCTACCGCGAACAAAACCACCATCAATATAGCAAAAAGGCGCCTCCCGTTATAATCGCGAAATTTTTTAGTATAATGGCCTGACTTGTGAGATTTCCACAACATTTAAACTTCGCTTTATAACTTCAATTGAAAGCGGCTTTTCGTAGCCTTCAGAAGCGAAAAAATCGGAATTTTTGCTGTAAGCCGATTTTATCAGCTCCGATTCCCTCTCGCTTGATAATATTAAAGCGTAATTCAGTTTTTCTTTCAAATCATTCGTGCGGATACCCATCGCCACAATATTTCCGGCCAGATAAAGATATGCCGAAACGGACAAAACAAAGGCAACCGCAAAAGCGCGCAAAATCGTTTTCCGCTTATGCAAAGATACGCTAAAATCGGCTTCTTTGATCTGGTCAAAGACCCCAAAACCCGCCTGCCTGCCGGCGAGGCAGGATTTTGCCACATAATTAATTGTTAATTCGGCTACGCTCATTGTTTTTTATTTATTATTAAGGAATGATTTTTTCCAGGACTCTTAATTTCGCGCTTCTCGCCCGCGAGTTTTTTAAAATTTCGGCTTCGCCCGGAATAACCGGCTTTTTCGTGATAAGACCCGCTTCTCCGTTTTTTTCTTTTTCTTTAAAAAAATTTTTGACGATCCTGTCTTCAAGCGAATGGAACGATATCACGGCCAGCCTCCCTCCCGGTTTCAAAAGCGGGAACGCGCCGGATAATCCCTTTCTTAAGCTTTCAAGCTCGTCGTTGACCTCTATCCTCAATGACTGGAAAATTCTTGCGAGCACTTTTTTGTCTTTTGCCCCAAGCGCCAACTCCAAATCCCATACTGACAAAATTCTTTTTTGTTTTCGCGCTTCAACCACTCTCCGCGCCAGAATCCTGGCTTTTGGCTCCTCACCGTAATTTTTAAAAATCTCCGCAAGCCGCGCTTCGCTGTAACTGTTTAAAATCGCCGCGGCATTCGCTTTAAAATCTTCGCCAAAATTCATGAGGAGCGGCTCCTCGGACTTTTGGAAGGAAAATCCCCTTCCGCTATGCTCCAAATGCCAGCTTGAAAGTCCCAGGTCAAATAAAACCGCGCTGACCGTGTAAAATCCGCGGGTCTCCGCGATGCCGGCGATATCCGCGAAATTTCCGCAGGCAATCTCTATGTTTCCGGGCAATTTAAGCGTTTTAATGATTGCCATATCCCGCTCAATGCCCAAAATTTTGCCTCCGCTTCCGATTTCTTCCGCCATCAATCCGCTGTGCCCTCCCCCGTCCAGCGTCGCGTCTATCACAAAATCATTTTCCTTAAGTTTTAAAAGATCTATTATTTCCTTTGCTAAAACCGGAATATGAACTTGAGACATTAGTAAAGACCTAATTCTCCTAATTTTTCCGCGACCGCATCCACATTTTCCAAAGCCGATTCGCGATAATGCGACCAGACACCCGGTGCCCAAATTTCTATTCTGGAATAAACTCCGATTATCATCGCGGCGTCCTTTAACCCCGCGTAAACTTTCAGATAATCCGGCATCAGGATTCTGCCCAAACCGTCTATTTCCAGATCGGTAGCCCCGGCGATAATCGCGCGGGTAAAACTCCGGTTTTCTGCTTTCCCGACCGGAAGCTTTGAAAGTTTGTCCGCTATCTCCTGCCAGTCCGATACGGCGTAAAGAAACAGGCATTTATCCAGTCCTCTTGTCAGCACCACGCGCTTTCCAAGGCGTTCCCTGAATTTTGAAGGAACAGAAAGGCGGTTTTTTTGGTCTATCGTATGTAAATATTCGCCTATGAGCATATTTTTGGTTGTCCACTCTATCCACAGAATTATCCACACCTTCCCACTTCATTTTCATTTTATCCCACTTTGAGCTTGCAATCAAGCTCACCTGTGCATAAATAGGCGCAAAAAAAGCCCTATAAATAAGGCCAAATATCGCACAGCGCTAAAAGAGCACTTTCAGCCTATTCTTTAGGCTTCATCGTAGGGAAAAGTATCGCTTCTTTGATGTTTTGGGTGTCCGTGAGAAGCATCGTGAGACGATCAATGGACATGCCGAGGCCCGCGGCCGGAGGCATGCCGTATCCCAACATTTCCACGAATTCCTCGTCCATCGGATGCGCTTCTTTATCGTGTTTTGCCCGTTGTTCCTCCTGCCCCAGAAACCTGCGCGTCTGTTCGCCGGGGTCGTTCAATTCGGAAAAACCGTTGATAAGTTCTATACCCCCTATGATAAGCTGGAAGCGATCCACCAGTTCTTTGCTTCCCGGCAAATTTTTTGCCAAAGGAGACATGGCAATCGGATAATTCACGACGTAAACCGGCTGTATCATTTTAGGCCTGGCGATCTTTTTGAAAATTTCATCCGCTATTTTTTCTTTTGTTTCCTCCGGCTCCGGATTGATGCCGAATTGTCTCGCGCGAAGCGTGAGGTCATCCACGCTTATCTTCTCTATCTGCGGTATCAAAGCATAGCGCTCAAGAACTTGCCAGAAAGGGACCGTGGGAATTTTCGCGGGAAGCTTAATAAGATTCCCTTCAAACTTGAAAGATTTTTTGCCGAAAGATTTTAAAATTATTTTTTTGAGCAATTTCCAGGCGAATTCCCTCAAGTACTCCGCGTCTCTATATGCCTCGTAAAGCTCTATCGTCGTAAATTCAGGGTTATGCGTAGCGTCAAGCCCCTCATTCCTAAAATTTTTACCTATCTCGTACACTTTGCCGAACCCCGCCGCGAGAAGTCGTTTCAGATAAAGCTCCGGCGCAATTCTCAAATACATGTCCATAGCAAGCATCCTGTGACGCGTTTTGAAAGGCTCCGCCAAAGCTCCGCCATAAAGCGGCTGAAGAACCGGAGTTTCAACCTCAACAAAACCATCTTCCCCGAGCGCAGCTCTTAATGCCGCAAGAAGGCCGGAGCGCATTAAAAATCGCTCCTTTACTTCAGGATTCATCAAAATATCCAAATAGCGCTTCCTGAATCTCTCCTCTATATCCTGAAGCCCGTGCCATTTTTCAGGCAAAGGAAGAATGGTTTTCGCGAGCATCTGCCATTCCTTTGCCTCTATAGTCATCGCTTTCCTTTTTGTATAAAAACATTTCCCGGAAACCGCGATAAAATCGCCGATGTCCGCGGCGGATGAAAAAAGCTGGAAGGATTTTTCGCCTATTTTATCCTTTCCCAAAAAAATCTGAATTTTGCCGGTGCCGTCGGATATATCCAAAAATGCCGAGCCGCCGTGCTCCCGCTTTGCCAAAATACGCCCAGCTACTCCGGTGAGTTTTTTTGCGGAAACGAATTTTTTGAAATTTTCCAGGACCGTTTTTATTCCGGTCAAAACAAACTTTGAAACGGCGGGGTAAGGATCTATCCCCGACTCTCTTAAAATTTCCAGCTTCTTTAGGCGAAAAGCTTTGATTGCTTCTAAACTTTGCATAAAGAGTCTTTAGTTTATATCCTGAATTTTGTATTCAACCGGCCCTTTAGGGGTCACCACGGTCACCTGGTCAAATTTTTTCTTTCCTAAAATAGCTTTCCCCAAAGGAGATTCGTGTGAAATCTTATTCTCCGCCGGGGCGGCTTCGTTTGAGCCGACAATCGTGAAAATCGTCTGCTTTCCGGTTCCGTCCTCCACGCTCACTTTTGAGCCGATATCAACCTTGCCTAAATTCGGCGAGTGCTCCACCACGACAGCTCTCCGCAGCATGTCTTCCAGCTCCGAAATTTTTGCTTCGTTTAAAAGCTGGGATTCTTTTGCTTCCTGATACTCGGAATTCTCCGAAAGATCCCCCAGGCTTTTGGCGTATTCCAAACGGTCGGCGATCTCCTTCCGTTTTTTGGTTTTTAAACCCTCAAGCTCCGTTTTGAGCTTGCCCAGACCCTCCTTACTGAAATATTCTGGATCTTGATCCATAAATCAAAGTATATCATTGTTTAGCTTGGAAAGAAAGCTTGTCTCTGCTATCCAGTTTAATACGCCGGAAGCGACTGCCGTGGCTCCCACAAGATTCTGCCTGGGGCCAGACTCCATCAGTACCGCGAAAGCTATCCTTGGATTATCGTACGGGAAAAATCCTATTGACCAGGAGTGCGCCCGTTCTGTATCCCCGATCTCCGCGGTCCCTGTTTTCGCGGCAACCATGATGGACAGCCCCGAAAGGCCTTGAGCGGTTCCCTCGGTTACGGCTTTCCGCATGCCCTCATGCACAACTTTAAAAATGCTTTCACTTAAAATATTTTCTTTCTTGGGCGGATAAGAGAAGGTTTCTAAAACTTTTTTATTTTCGTCAACGATCGCTTTCGCAAGATGCGGATAAGGCATGGAGCCCTTGGAAGCGATTGTTGAAACGTAAACAGCCATTTGTAGCGGGGTCACGAGCGTATCTCCCTGTCCGATTGAAAAATTATACGTATCTCCGATTGACCAGCTTCTTCCGTTTTCCAGTTTCTTTGTTTCATCCGGCAAAAAGCCGTCTTTTTCTCCTCCCAAATCTATTCCCGTCCGCTCTCCAAGCCCGAAAAGCCGCAAATATTTTTTTATTCCGGCAACGCCGAGTCCGGGCTGGCTTTCAAATCCTCCGCCGATTGAATAAAAATAAACATTTGAAGAAACGGCGAGCGCCCGCCTCATATCAACCCACCCGTGCGCTTTCCAGTCGGGAAAAACATTCGGATGCGCCGAATCGTAAGGATTCGGCAAAGAAATTGAGCCGGTACTCAAAATTTCTTTCGCGGGATCTATAATATTCTTGGCCAAAGCCCCCGCGGCAATAGCCGGTTTTACGATAGACCCGGGGGGATAAAGTCCCGATACGGCCCGGTTAAAAAAGGGCTGTCCGGGATTGTTGAGTAATTTTTGGACTTCTTCCGGATCGCCTCCGCTTGTCAAAATATTCGGATCAAACTCCGGAATACTGGAAAGGGCTAGCACTTCTCCGAAACGTATATCCATAAAAACCGCAGCTCCGCCTTTAAAGCCATGGCCTTTCATGACGCTTTTAAGATTTTTATAAACCTCAATTTGCAGACCCTTATCAATTGTAGTTATAATTCCGTCCCCGGAGCGCCCTCTCTCCAAAAAACCAGACCCGACAACAAGGCCCCGGCTATCCGTTTCGTCTATCCGTTTCTTCGGGGATCCTTTCAAAATTTCTTCGTAATTGGCTTCCAGGCCGCTGGCCCCTACTCCAAAATTTTTCTTCTCCGGACCCGGATCGTTTCTCGTCAAAAACCCCAAAATGTGCAAAAACCCTTCGGACGGATAGACTCTCGTGTTTTTTCCGTCAATTTCCGAATTTTTAGCAAGCGCCTCTCCCATGCGGTCATAGATCAGCCCGCGTTCGGCGTCTTCAAAAACCACTTCAAGCCTGTTTTTTTCCGCTCTTTGATAAAATTCTTCTCCGCGCACTATCTCCAATACGAATATCCGTAAAATAAAAACCGCGGCGAAAACCGCCAAAAATCCGCCCAATAAAAAAACGTTCTTCTGCGGGATGGGCTTTTCCACCATCCCCTCAAAACTTTCTTTCCTGTAATCCGGAATGTTGCGGCTGTCCAAAAAGATCTCGTCAAATTCAATTTCGCTGATTTTTCTATTTTTCCTCCAAAACATAAATTAAGGATATAAACGTTAAAGAAAGCGCGGCATAAAACGAAATATGAAAAATCAAATTCGCCAACGGCGCGTGAAATCCGGAGACCGCGAAAACCCATAGAAACATTATAAGCCACAGAATCGCGCCGGCTATCAAAATATTGGCAAATTTTATAACCAGCGGGGAATAAGAAATAAATATGGCAGCCATAAGCACCGGGAAAGAATAAAGTCCGCTAAACCCGAAAATCGCCGCTTCCCAAAACAGCCCCCATAGTATTGAAAATAAAACGACTTTTGGCATGTTTTTTTTACTTGCGGAGCACCTCAACTTCGGATAGGCTTTCAATCCTGATGGGCGTGATAATGATAACTTCCGCCGAGGGGCTTGTTTCCCGCACCCGCACTTCTTCAACAAGTCCCGCGAGATAACGCGGGTCTTCCCCCCACCAAACCTGGTCGCCGACTTTCAGCGCCAGAGAAGACGGCAAAAGAACCTTGAGCTCTCCTCCGCCGTAGCCAACCGCCTCAAAAACAATCTCCTTATTTTCTCCCGCTCTAAGCGCAGCGCGTTCACCCAAACTGCCGATAGACTTGAATTTCGCAAAACCCCTGCCTGTTTCGATAATTTTACCCAAAATAATATCGCCGCTCAAAACCCATTCGCCGGGACTTACCGAATCTACCGCCCCCTTCAAAAAAAACGTGTCTAAAAAGAGATACCCTCCTCCAAAACTCAAAGTAAGCGGGACCGTGTTTCTGTCGGTATTTTTCCCGAAGAGATCCGTTAATCGCTTATTTTCGGCCTCAAGGTCGCGGATCCTCGCTAGCATCAAAAGCTGGTCCAGGCTTTTTTCCAGCGCACGCTTCTCCGGCACAAAAAAATCAATTATTTTTACGCTCCATGATTTTAAAAAATTGCCTGCCGGCGGCCATAAGAAAAATGCAAAAACTGCCACAAGCAAAACAGCCTGCGGCACCCAGATGAAAAATCTGCTTTTATTCTTATGTTGGAGGTAGGTCATATTCATCTTCAACCAAGACTTCGCGGAGGCGGTCTACGTCTTCCAATATTATCCCGGTACCCCTGACTACTGCCGTTAAGGGATCCTCCGCTAAATAAACCGGCATTTTTGTCTCCCGCTCCAAAAGCTTATCCAGGCCTCTTATTAAGCCCCCTCCGCCCACGAGCATTATACCCCTATGCATAATGTCGGCGACAAGCTCCGGCGGAGTGTCTTCTATCACGCCTCTTGTAGCATCAACTATGGATCTTACGGATTTTGCGAGCGCAGTGCGGACATCCGCGTCGGTAACCAGAACTTCTCTCGGAAGCCCCGTCACCAGATCCCGCCCGCGGAGCACGCCTTCCAAAACCTCCCCGCCTTTCCAAACCGACCCGATGGAAATTTTCATGTCTTCCGCGGTTTTTTCTCCGATTACGAGTTTAAATTCGTCTCTCGCGTAGGTCGTGATGTCGTCGTTGAACCTGTCCCCGGCAATGCGCAGATTTTTTGAAACAACAATTCCTCCCAAAGATATCACCGCGATATCCGTCGTACCTCCGCCTATATCTATGACCATATTGCCGACCGCCTCCTGCACGGGAAGCCTCGCGCCGATAGCGGCCGCCATCGGCTCCTCAACCAGATAAACTTCTCTGGCGCTGGCATTCATCGCGGCATCTCTCACTGCTCTTCGCTCAACTTCGGTAACGCTTGAAGGAATCCCTATCACAACGCGGGGCCTAGCAAAAAGTTGGGCGGAGGAGCTATGCACCCTTTTAATAAAATAACTCAGCATTTCCGCGGTCACTTCAAAATCGGAAATTACTCCGTCAACCAAAGGGCGCATGGCAACAATATGCCCGGGCGTCCGCCCGACCATTTTTTTGGCATCGCTTCCTATCGCCACGATTTGCCCGGTTTTCTGGTTCAACGCTACAACGGAAGGTTCATTGATCACAATGCCCTCGCCTCTCACATAAACAAGGGTATTGGCCGTACCCAAATCTATGCCCAAATCTTTTGAAAAAATCCCGAATAATCTACTGAACATAAGAAATTAGTTTTGAAATTTTAACGAGTTCGGTTTTTGCGCTATTTCTCCTCTTAATTTCAACAGAAGCTTCTTTTAAGGTTTTTTCGCTGGCCACAACCCTGAACGGACTACCGATAAGATCGGCATCGGCAAATTTTTCTCCCGCAGATTTATCAGCCCGCTCATCATACAGTACTTCAATCTTTTCCGCAACGAGGCTTTCGTAAATTTTTTCCGCGCCCTCTTTGACGGCCGGCAAATCACCCTTGATCTCAATTAAATGGACTGAAAAAGGAGCAACCGCCTCCGGCCAGATAATTCCTTTTTCGTCGTGCGAAACCTCAACGATAGTCCCCATGGCACGGGTTGTGCCCAGACCGTAGCACCCTGCAGAGACAAATTTTTCTTTTCCGTTCTTATCTTTAAAAGTAAGGTTAAAATCTTTGGCATATTTGTCTTTTAACGGAAAAATATTTCCCACCTCAACCGCGCGTTCTTCGGAAAGTTCATTTCCACAATTTTTGCAAACTTGACTATGGACGTCCGATGTCCGATCGGACATCGGACGTCCCAAAATTAATTCCTTATTTATCGCCAGACCGCATTTCTTACAGAAAAAAATAGTATCTTCTCCTGCCGGAGTTATAACCTGAAATTCCAGCGAGGCATCGGAAAATGTCCCGCCGGAAGCGGAAGTGGGAATGGCCGGAAGCCCGAGCTTTTTAAAAATTTTTACGTACGCTTCTTTTACGGTTTCGTAAAATTTATTGCGCTCTTCTTCGGTTTCATGGAAACTATAAAAATCTTTCATCCGGAATTCTTTCCCGCGGATAAGCCCCGACTTGGCTCTCGGCTCGTCCCTGAATTTCGTCTGTATCTGATACGGGTAAACGGGCAGGTCGCGGTAAGAACTTATATGGGTCTTGAGCAGCGGATAAAGTATTTCTTCGTGCGTCGGCCCCAGAGCATATTCGTTTCCAAACCTGCTTTTGAGGCGGAAGAGCGCATCAAAAGAATCCCATCTGCCGGTTTTTGCCCAATTTTCTTTCGGGTTAAGCGCGGGCATCAGCATCTCCTGCCCTCCGACGGCGTTGATTTCTTCCCGTACGATATTTTCTATTTTATTTAAAACCATGAGCCCCATCGGCAGAAAAGTGTACGCTCCCGCCATTAATTTCTCCACGAAACCGCCCTGTATTAAAAACATGGCGTTCAGACTTTCCTCGTCCGAAGGCGGGGTTTTCCTTGTTTTCGTAAATAATTCCGACATTCTCATTTCCCAATGATAGCCATTTCCCCCGTATATTTCAATGCCAAAAAAAGGCCCGCGATGGGGCCTTTTTAAAAGGGTTTTGAGGAGGGTTCCGGAGTGTCTAGCCGCGTACGTTCGGCATGTTAACCGGTCAGCCTCGCAGGCTCACAAAATCTCCCGCACGTCTGTAGGACCGATATTTGCGTCCTCTTGGCGCCCCTCCTCAAAATTGCAAAAAATTAAATCTATCTCTTTCGAAGCCTAACATATGAATCAAATCCTTTCAACCTGACAAAACGACCGCAGACTCAAACTGAATAAAAAACCCCCGATGCTCTAGCGGCACCGGGGTTAAATAAAAAACAATCATGGCTTTCCACTTCAATCTTCGGCAGCTAACCGGAGATTTCCATGAAGGATCCCAAAAAAAAAGTAAGGAATTAGCCATCGGAAGCGCTAGCCCCACCATATTACAGTGCTTTTAGACCTCGCAGGTCTTACCTGCGCCGAAATATGTTGGACTTCCTAGAACCTCCTTTCCCAACACCGTCGTCACGATATTGAGAAAGATTTTGATGCAAAGAGCAAAAAAATAGGGCTATTGCTTGGCCCAGCATAGCTTCGCCCCTTGTCAAATCAGCTTACGCTCTGGACCGCCGAATGTTGCCATTATAGCAAACCTATTAGCTATGTCAAGGGGTGTAGGTACCTTGACGCTTTATCAAATCCTTTCAACTTAACAAAAAAAGCCCGTGGCCGGGCTTTGACGAAAATCAATCCGGTTGAGTTTTCGTCATATAAATATTTGGTTCGCAGGCAATGCCGAATTGCCAAAGAATGCCTTTTAATAAGTCGCTTTTTATCTTAATATCAGTCAAAGTTATTTTGGCCAAGGTATGGCGTTCTCCTTCTCCATCCCCCACGCGCGTAATTTCCAGCGCGATAATATTGGTATCAAACTTAACTTCTCCGCTAAAGTCATCTTCCAAAATCATAAGCCTCAAACCCTGACTAAATAGAAATTCCCGGAACATAGGTTCCTCGCGCCAATCATACGGAAAAGATTTGTTTCCGAAATAAGTGCTCACTCCTGTTTCAGAGCCGTCGGTCTTTTCAACTTTAGCGATTTCTCCTGCCGGAACACCAACGAATAGCACCGCATCTACGCATGTACAAAACATTTTTACCTCCAGGTTCTATCGCAAATTCTTATTATAATTAAGCATTTCCCTTATAATTTGTCAATAGCGCGTTTTTTAAACAAAAAAAATCAAACACTCTGTACCGGCGACTGCCTACTTTCCCCCATTAGGAGTATCATCGGCACAACCACGTTTTACGACTCTGTTCGGAATGGGAAGAGGTAGTTCCGTGGCGTTGAGTCACCGAAACACAATGTTCGATATTTATATTTATTAGTTTTATTTATTTCAATTGTAAGCGCGTCTTCTAACAAGATGTCTTGTATTTTAGTTCCTTTCGATCATTAGTACTCCTCGGCTTAACGCCTTACGGCGCGTACACCTAGAGCCTATCAACGTAAT
>Ga0209541_10013003_pt1 | contig 12786 bp, 12 predicted proteins | sample RifCSPlowO2_01_FD_184027 | JGI IMG/M metagenome (GOLD analysis project Ga0209541, IMG submission 184027) | Groundwater microbial communities from Rifle, Colorado - Rifle CSP2_plank lowO2_0.1 (SPAdes) (version 2) | ecosystem: Environmental > Aquatic > Deep subsurface > Groundwater | place...
CCTCCTTCTGACTAGAATTCTGTAGACTGTTGCTCGGGACACGATAATCCCACAGTCTTCTAAAAGCCAGACCATACGGTCTGGGCCAACACCATAAAGATTAAACAGTCTCTCAACTGTTTGTTCAATCCATATGTCTGTCCTGTTGTGCGGCCTATGCCATGACTTTGGACCTCGTTTCCTGCCACATACTGACTCCAGACCATACTCATTAACCTTCCTTCTCAACTTCCAGAAGCCTTGTCTGGACATACCTAAAATCCTGGCACCGACATCAACTGACAGATGTCTTTGGTTTACGTCCGTCACCACCCTTTTCCTGGTCTCGACCAGATTCTTGATGGTTTTCTCACTCACGTATGTCTCCTTTCTTAGAAGACAATACTACCTTCTTTTTAGGGGATTTTCCTTTAACAATAATCTTTGTGGGATGTAAACTAATTCGCTGATACTTTAAGACTAATTGTAAATCACTCCCATTGCACTGCGAAGCTTTATGCGAAGTGGGGTGCTTGCCCTGGGCGCGGTCGAAGGGCTATAATTTCCTCATGATGCTTGTCATCCTATAGTTTGACAACGTAGCTTAAATTCTGTATAATCCTCTCCATGAATGCAGAGCAGTTGGGAGAACGTTCTGCCCAAAAAGAAACACATGCAAGATTAATAGTTGAGATTGGGCCTGGACACAATCTAATATCTAGTTTTTCCGATAGTATCGTTGGTAGCGACGATATGTATATATGCATAGAACGTTCTCCATTCATTTTAAAAAGCCCACAGATAAAAGGTGACTTTGCGCATCTTCCTCTTAAAGACGAATCAGCTGATCAGATCTGGGTTATGAATGTTTTTGGAGAGCACTACGCAGCCTTTCCTGCAGTTTACGACCCACTCTACTCACATTTTCAAAAAAGATTAATTCTCCCAGGAAGTACAGCGGTATTTTTCTTAGAAATGGCAAGAGTCCTAAAGCCCAGCGGTAGAGTATTTATTGGTGAAACTTATACCCCACCACCTTTACTCCCTGAAATAGATTTCACTCCTTATGGGCTAAGCAAGGAGGTTTTAAATGGAGATTTGTACGACAGGTTTGTTGAAGAACATAAGTTAGGAAAGATTAACGATACAATGGTGCACTTTTCTGGCAAAAATGCATATTTTCTTATTTTGACTAAAGAAATGAGTAGTGCTTCTGCGAGGATCGTCAATTCGTAAATTCTTTAACAGCTGATTTAGATTTATAATAAACCCTTCTGCTATAATTGCCGCTTGACAAAAGCATTATCTCTGTTACAATTTACGCATAGGTTGTAACAATATGGATGCAAAAAGCGAGGCTAAAAATCTTGCTCGCCCTAGCTGATTATGTTGGAACTTATTTCAAACGTTTCTTAGAACAACTTACCATCTTTCCTCAAGCCAAACCAACACTTAAATTACCATATTTTTAATTATACTATCCCATTAACTCCCCGGTCCTTGCGGAATTATACGCATAACGCTAGTATGACCCTCTGGGCAAAGAACAAAAGGCGCCGGTGTAGTGAATGCGCCGCTTGCGATGAGAGCATTGGCTGTCTCATCCTCTACACAGCCGGCTAAAGTAACTGTATCTGGTTCAAACACAAAAGGTGCAAAGAAGAACAGGGAATGGGCCGATGCATCACTTGGAGTAGCTACCGCTATAAACACAAGAAGAAATAACGCAATAATTCCTCCATAAATTTTGTTCATATTCTCACCCCCTCTCAAAAACTGCCCCTTTGGGCAACGTGTCAGAAACTATAAATCCTTTGCCTTGAAAAAGCCAATCTATTGGGCGATAACTTGTTGCCTAATCTTTGGAGGAAAAACTTGTGAAGTTTCTTTTAGAAATTTTGAGGCATTAAGAATCTCCAAAAGCAACAGTTCGCCCTTGGCAGATAAATGAGAAATAATATTTCCAGACTGTTGAGCATCATCAATCTTTCCTTTTCCTAAAAAGACCATCAACACATCATCTTCTTTATCATAACGATATTTAATTTTCGCCATATCTACCCTTTCTGTAAATGTAGAAAGTAATGACAATTATATCACCTCTTTGCTGCTTATACACTACTCGGAGATTATGCCTCTTATCAAAACCGGCAGCAATGATTGAATTGCCGTTATCCAAAGAACGATATTTAGGTTTTTTAATTGTGTCAGAAATTTTCGACTTGGTAACAAAAATTCCAAATATCCTAAGGTCGGCAAATTTCTTTTCCGCGTGTCTGGTGTATTTAATCTTCACAAAGAAATTGTAGCATGGAGGGAATTTGAGGTTATATGTAAGACCAACTCAGCTCCCCGGGTAGGATTCGAACCTACGACCTTAGAGTTAACAGCTCTCCGCTCTACCACTGAGCTACCGGGGATTACCATTAACGAAGCTCATTCTAACACATTTTTCTTTATCTGTTAAAATACTCGTATGGCCAAATCTAAAATTAATCCCAATATTCTCTGGTCACGTCAGACATGGCTCTGGCCTCTGGTCGTTCTCCTGCTTGCCTTGGGTGCATTTTATACCAAACCCTGGCAGATAAAACCTGCAGAAACCATATCTGTATCCGCCAGCGGCAAAACCCAAGTTACTCCAAACATCGCCAAAATCACGGCCACCATTGAGTCTCAAAACCCAAATTTAGACGAGGCCCGCAGCGATAACGAACAGAAAATTTCCACGATCGTCACAAAACTCAAAGAACTTGGAGTCGAAGAAAAAGACATTAAAACCCAAAATATTTCCGGTGGACCCGGCTACGAACCGCAAATCTTAATTTATCCTCCTCGCCCAAAAAACATCAACCAGCTTTCCACAAGCTTAGAAATCACAATAAGAAATTTCGATATTTCAGATGAAGTGCTTGCAACTCTAACACAAAGTGGAACAACTGATCTTTACGGTCCTAACCTCACAGTCGATGACCAAACTTTGGAAGCTGCCAAATCAAAAGCACGCGAGGATGCAGTAAGCCAAGCTCGGAAAAAAGCAGAAGAGCTTGCCAAACTCTCCGAAAGAAGACTTGGCAAAGTGGTTAAAATCCAGGAGCAAGGAGATTTTGGTTACCCTGTTCCAATCATCGCTCAATCCGAGCTTGATCTTAAAGAAAGAGCTAGCCAAATCCAACCGGGCCAAAACGAGGTAACCATTAACCTATCAGTGGATTTCGCTTTAGAGTAGTCCATCAGTTGAACTCAGAAATATTTAAGTTAATATTGCGCTTCTCATTGATTTTAGCAAACATTAGGGTTAAATTTGACCAATCATATTGTACAGTCTTAATGATTGCGATGAAAAAGAAGTTTGCTCAATATACCTTACCGTTACTAATCCTTGTTTTTGCGATTTTTTCAGGCTTAATAATCCATCGGGCATCATGGTTTGTTCAGGATAAACATTTTTCTCTTCTGGCTTTGAGTTTTATCAAAAATGATCTTTTTTTGAGCCCCAATAATTTTCCTCCCGGCGACTATGTTGATTACTTTGGAAAACAATATTTATTTTTTGGCCCGATGCCATCGATACTTCTTATGCCTCCTGTCGCAATCTGGGGAAAAAATTTCCCGCAAATAACCTTGTCTTTTGTTTCCCTAGCAATAACGTATATTGCTATATTTTTGTTAACTAGAAAGTTGAAATTCACAAAAATTGAAAGCATTTGGCTTGCGAACTTTTTTGTGTTTGGAACAGTCTTGTATTTTGTCGGGCTGGTAAATATTTCGGCCTACGTAGTCCAGGCTGTTGGGACAGCCATTATTGTACTTTCACTTTTAGAATATTTTACAAAGCGCAGATGGTTAGTGATAGGAATTCTTGTATCAGTGGCCGGAGCTACAAGGATAACACTTTTTGGTACAGCCATTTTTTTTGTATTGGAGCTTTTGAGAAACCGACGAAAACCTGGTTTCCCAAAAAGTATGATTTATCTTTTGATCCCGATAATTTTTTCTCTAGCCATTCTGGGTATTTACAACTTTCGTCGATTTCATTCATTTTTCGACACAGGTTACACGCGCAACGTATCAGTTTTGGACAAAAATTACCTAAACAATCAGTTAGGGTGGTTTAATCCGGTACACATACCAGCAAACTTGTATGTGCTTCTTGTGATGGCTCCAGAACCTATTAAAAAACCCAGCGTGGAATTTGCTTTGCAATTTCCTTATCTTAAAGCCAATGGAATGGGTTTGGCCATCTGGTTTACTTCCCCTTTATTTTTGTACTTATTGCTCGCAAAGAAAGAAACATACACTTTCCCTGCAGCTATTGGCATTATCGTTCTTTTAATTCCTTCCCTGCTATACATGGGAATCGGTGCTTCGCAGTATGGATACAGATATAGCCTCGACTTTCTGCCTTTACTATTTTTAGTCTTACTCTCAGCTTTTAAGAAAGGCTTACCTTCATTTGCTAAATTCTTAATTTTTGTGGGGATACTTTTTAACCTCTTTCTTATGCTAAGTATCTGGAATTCTTACCCCCTGCTTTCTTTTTGGGAATATCTTGATTAAATCGGCCCAAGGGTCTCTGAATAGCCAATAAACTTCCGAGGGCTAAAAGCGATTCGACTGAGCTCATCGTCGAAGTCACTCGGTATTGTCCTTAGGTTTACATGAGTAAAAATAACCATAATATGTTAATGTTTTATCCCTCGAAAGTATGTATTCGCCCTCTCGCATTCATCCGTGGACTAACAGTCCACGGTGTTCTGCGAGCGAATATAAAATCTAGACGTGAGAAGTTAGAAATGAGAAGCTAGATTCATGAAATGGAATATAAGAGACTCCTACCTCGACTTTGGCTTTAAAGTAACAAATCCTAAAATAACCAAACTTAACAGCGAGATTACCAAACCGATCTTAAAAACCTCACTGTCATACCAAAACCTCACCAAATGCTCTCCTGGCACCAAAGGGACTGCCCGAAAGGTGTAATTAGCCCTCAAAATATCCACTCGACTGCCGTCAACTTCCGCCTTCCAACCGGGATAATAATTGTCGGATAAAAATAAAAGTTTGGGCTGATTTGATCTTGTCTTAATGATTACTTCCTGTGGTCTGTAACTGAGGATATTGACAGTTCCTTGCCCAAATTGCGGACTGACAGGCGATGGTTTTTCCAAAACTAACACATTGCGCCAGTCAAAATCAGAAGCAAAAAGTTTTTGAGGAATTAATTTACGCCTAATCTTATTCAACTGGCCAGTGCTAAGTCCTGTATTATCAGGGTGAGGAGGCCCCTCATAATTTGAGGCCAAAAACGCCCTTGGCATAACTTGCAGATTTTCAAATACGCCAAAGTTGCCGTCCTCAAAAACTTTCATAAAATTATTTTTCGCCATAGTCTCCTCATCATCTTTATCTTTATGTACAATCACATATTTAACACCTAATAGATCGGCAATCCTTCGCTTGTCCTCCCGCAAAAATTCACTAACTTTGTCCTTGCCCCCAAGCCCTGCATCAGCCCTAAAAGAAAATTGAGAAATGTCTACATCCTTCCCTGAATATGTAAACTCGCCATACGATCTGTTATTTAAAGAATCGTACCCACCGGGCCAAAAAATCCCGTACTGGCTGGCAAAATTAGTCTCAAAATAGCCGCGGCCCACGCCCCAACTGCGCCAAATACCTTGATTTTTTTGGATAAAGTTTAAAATAGCATTTTGGGGGAAAATATTTTTCTTGTTGGAAAAGGAAAAGTATTTTTGGCTAAAGTAAAAGGTATGCAAAAAAGCAACAGCAATAATTGCTGCGGCGCAAACTCCTTTATACCTTGACCTGTAACTTGCAACAACTATCAATAGAGAACTGGCAACAAATACACCAAAAGGTACAACTAAATTTCTTGCAGAAATCATGGCATTGCCGGCAGCCGATAAGCCTTTATCAAAATAAGGGAAACCAAAAAATCGCACACCCGCTAAATAACCAATGAGTAAAATATACAAGAAAGCCAAAGGGGCGATCGTCCTAAATATTTGCCTATCAGCTGTCCTCTGCCAGAGATCAAACCCGATGGCTGCCAAAGCCGAAAGGCAAAAAGCCGGAACAAACAAAATTCTGTTGGCAATTGACGAGGAAAGAAAGGGAATTGGCAACATCAAATAAAGACGGGTAGTCGGCAAATCAATGGTCAAAGACAGTGCAATAACTCCTACAATTGCCAAAAATTGTATTAACTTCGCCCTTTGCTGCAAAAAAGACTTTTGTTTTTTGGCAAAAATCGCAAAAAGAGCAAAAATTAAAGCGGCAACCCCAAAAAAAATAATTCCCTCATAATATTGGGCCACACCACTTCTAAAAAAATTCCAAGTTGCAGCACTTCCAAAAAAATCCGGCGCCAAAAGTGTTACAAGGGCCTCCAAAGGCAACAAAAATGCCGTCAAAGTTGAGGTTAACCTAATTTGCGACCTGGCACCTAAGAAAAAAAGTTCGCCAGATGGCAAAAGCTGCACGCCGGCAATCAAAGTCCCCAAAATCAAAGCCAGCATCAGTTTCCACCCTAAAGCGCTCAAAAATAAATTCTTGCCAAGTTTTAAAAGTAAATATAGAAAAACGAAAATAAAAAGATAGATTGTTGTCTGCATATAACCGCCAAAAAATGAAAAAGAGGTCGATAAAGCGATGACCGCTAGATATAGTCTTTTGTCATTGCGAGCGAAGCGAAGCAATCTATCAAGTAACGTAGATCCTTCACTTCGTTCAGGATGACGAAGAGGAGAAGTCAAAAATTTCTCAATCGCAATCAGAATCAAGGGCAACCAAATAATTGAATGCACGCTCATCACCACTTCTTCTCCCCACGTCAGGATAAATGGGCTAAAGCCAAAAGTTAGCGCCCCAAAAAACGCGGCCATGCCAGAAAGCTTGCCCTGCTCGTTCCGATGACGAATCATCGTCAGAGTGAAAGCGGAGTCGAAGGGCTTCAGGTTTTTAAGGTATAGGAATGTAAAAAAGGCAGCCAGTATCATTGGTGTAATTCGAAGTAGGTGCCAAAATGTAACTTGAGACAAAACCAAGCCGAAAATGTTCAGGGGATAAAAAACCGCAGTCTGAAAATCAGCCATGTGGGGATGGCCCGAAAATGCATAAGGATTCCAAAGCGGTGTCGTAAACTTTTTAAGGCTCTCAAAAGTTATTTTGTAAAAAGGAAAATAAATCCGCAGCTGGTCCCAACCGGTATTTTTAAACGGCAGATTTTGCCCATAAGGCGCGTAGAAAGACACAAGCAGATTACCGTTTAAGTTAACCTTACCTAAAAAAATCGGCCAGAAAAGGGCAAGCGAAAGAAGTACAAATAAAAGAAAAACTCTCATTCGGCTTTGAAAATTATGGAATTTCCTAGAATAAAGTATAAATAAATGGCGCTACCCCAGTCGTTTGGGCAAATATCAAAAGGAGCCCAAAAACCAAAAGTACTGCCACAAAAGGGATTAAAAACCAAAGCTTTGCTTCCCATAAAAATTGCATCAGTTCCCTTGCTTCACTACCTCTAGAAAAAAATCGCTTAAGAAAACGCATTGTCTAAACGTCATTCGGTAAGGGTTACGATGCCCGTTTCGTTTAGTGGCTACGTTGAACGTTACCGTATGACGATACCGGCTTCGTTACCGACTAACCCTTGACATCCTCTTTCAAAATAATATACCTTTCGAGCGCTAAAATATCCAGTCCGGACTTGAAAAATGTATTGAAAGCATCTTGAGGAGAATTTACAATCGGCTCGCCTTTCAAGTTAAATGAAGTATTCATTAGTACATAAACACCGGTTTTATCGCCGAATTTTTTGACTAAATTATAGTATCGCTCGTTCTGCGCCTCCGTTATAATCTGAAGCCTTCCGGATCCGTCAACATGCGTAACCGCAGGAATGATTTTGCGCATATTTTTCTTTACTGGAAAAACCCCAAGCATGAAGTTGGTTAGATAAGAATGAAAAAGACCGTCAACTTCAAAATAATCACTCGCTTTTTCAGCCAAAGTAACCGGGGCGAAAGGTCTGTAAGGCTCCCGAAATTTAATCTTGGTATTAACAATCTCCTTCATTTCCTCCCTTCTTGGGTCTGCCAAAATTGATCTTGCCCCTAAAGCCCGCGGTCCCCATTCTGCGCGACCGCAAAAAAACCCAATAACCTTACCATCGGCAATCTCACTTGCCAAAAAGTCAGTAAGCTTTTCTTGGGAAACAATCTTGCGGTACTTAATCTTTTTACTCTTCAAAAACTTTTCAATATCGCCGTCCCCAAAATCCGCCCCAAAATAACAATCTTTTTGTACGTAGGCTCGAGGCTTGCCAAGTATCGCATGATAGACGTAAAGCGCAGCCCCGAGTGATCCGCCATCATCACCGGCTGCCGGCTGAACAAAAACTCGCTTGAAAGGACCGCGTCGCGACAAAATTCCATTGGCCACGCTATTTAAGCCTACCCCTCCCGCGATACACAGATTAGAAGTTTTGGTACTTTTATAAACAAAGTTAGCCAGTTTTAAAATCTCATCCTCAATCAGTTTCTGGACAGACGCCGCAATATCGGCATAGTTTTGATTTAAATCACACAACTTTTTATAATCTTTGGGTTTCTTGCCAAAGTAAGAAGGATAGCCGGAACCTCTGGTAAAAAAATGCATGTCGACTGGCCTCGGCGAACCAAAAAGCTTTATAAAATTGTCATTATATGAATGTTCAGTTGACTTATGATAAGAAAAGTAATCCATATTGAGCCGATAAGAGCCATCTTTATAAATCTTAATTAACTTTTTGACGCGACTAAGATAACGTGGCTTGCCATATGGCGCCATGCCCATCACTTTATACTCACCATCATTAACCTCAAAACCCAAAAAGGCTGTAAAAACGGAATATAAAAGTCCTAAGCTATGAGGAAACTTAATCTCAGCCGCAATCGCAAGCTCCCTTTCGTTGCCAGCTCCATAAGTTGTTGTTGTCCATTCACCAACACCATCAAATGTTAAAATCGCCGCTTTCTTAAAACCAGAGGGGTAAAAGGCCGACGCCGCATGGGAAATATGGTGGGGAACAAACAGGATTTTCGCTGGCGCAACGTCAAGTTCGTCAACAATAATTGACCTCACCCAAAGCTTATCGGCAAGCCAGCCAATCATCGCCTTGGCAAAAAAACGAAAGGCCGCTGGATAAGCTGCTAAAGTTGAAAGCAAAATTCTGGTAAACTTCCAAAAAGGTTTCTCGTAAAAAACTACATAATCCAAGTCGGAAGCTTTGATTCCAGCTTTTGCCAGGCAAAATTCAATTGCCAGCTTCGGAAAATTACTATCATGTTTTTTCCTAGAGAACCTTTCCTCGGCTGAAGCAGCCACTACTTTTCCGTCGCGAATTAAACATGCGGCCGACTCATGATAAAAGCAAGAAATACCCAAAATATGCATTTTTTAGGTTGTTCGGTTATTAGGCTGTTGGGCTATTAGGTTTTAACCCAATGACCCAATAGCCTTCTAATATTGCTTCCTTGCACCTTCCAAGCTCTGTTTTGGATGCTCCCACTTATCAAAATTTGTTCGTCTTATAGCAGCTTGCCCTGCCTGCCCTGAGTTTTGTCGAAGGGAGCGAAGTCGAAGGGGATCTGCAAATATTTTTAAAAAAAGCGCCAAAGGCGCCAAAAGTACCAAATAGAAAAAACTTAAAATTACTTGACCTTGGAAATTACCAACTGGGCGCGCAACCGCAAGCCACTTTTCCCATAGAAATTTCAAAATCTTCATGTGATTAAGTATTAAACCACGGGCACAATCAATCTTTCCACAAGCAATTTCGGATTTTTCAAATCTGCTGATTTAATTTTATATTACAAGTAGTCGCGAAGTTTTTTAGATCGAGTTGGATGTCTAAGTTTGCGAATTGCCTTGGCCTCGATTTGTCTGATTCGCTCGCGTGTTACCCCAAATTCGCGACCAACCTCTTCCAAAGTCCGCTGCTTACCATCCTCCAAACCAAATCGGTACTCTAAAACTTTGGCCTCACGAGGAGACAGGGTCTCCAGCATCTCGCGGATATGGTCCTTCAAAAGTGCCTGAGTAGCCTGATCTGTCGGCGAAGCCGATAGATCCTGAATAAAATCCCCCAAGCGCGAGTCCTCCTCCTCACCAACCGGAGCCTCCAGAGATGCCGGTTCTTGGGAAACTTTAATAATTTCCCTAACCTTCTCAACAGGCACCTCCATTTCCATAGCCACTTCAGAAGGCGCCGGTTCTCTTCCCAATTCCTGTATTAACTTTCTGGAAACCCTGTTAAACTTGTTGATTGTTTCAACCATGTGTACAGGAATTCGAATCGTTCTTGCCTGATCAGCAATTGCCCGAGTTATTGCCTGTCTTATCCACCAAGTGGCATACGTGGAGAATTTATAGCCGCGAGTCCAGTCGTACTTGGCCACTGCCCTCATCAAACCAATATTGCCTTCTTCAATTAGATCAAGAAGTGTCAAACCCCGGTTGACGTATTTTTTGGCAATGGAAACAACCAATCTGAGGTTAGCATTAATTAGTCTCTCCCGAGCCTTTTTATCACCCTTTTCAACTCTTTTCGCCAAAGCTACCTCTTCTTGATAGGTTAGAAGCGATACGCGACCGATTTCGCGCAAATACATCCTGACCGGATCAGATAAATACCCCTCCTCCAGTGAAGCCAAGCTTTCCAGTTCGCGCTCAAGTTCACTAACCGATTTTGTGACGTCGGCAACATCAAATTCCGTGGTATCAAAAACATCAATGCCTTCCTCCAAACACTTATGGTAAAGGTCATCAATCTGAGAAATAGAATTTTCCGGCGCCGGGAAAATAGAAAGTACATCTTCCTGAGCAATAAACCCCTGTTCTTTGCCTCGCTTTAAAAGCTTACGAGTCTCTGCCTTAACGTCAATTTTTTTAACAGTCTCCTCTACCTGATTCTCCGGCTCCCTGCTTACTATCTTACGAAGTAAAACTTCTCTTTTTTTCTTTATTACGTTTTTTCTGATCATAAAATGACCTCTTTCTGCTGCTTGACTAAATCATTAAACCGTTTCGTCAAGGCATCGACCTGCTTTGTATTCTTCTTACTTTCTGCTATTTTAATACTTTTTGAAATTTGCTGAAGCTGCCGCTTAAGTGAGGCTTGCTTAAGCCTTACTGCTACTTTTGCAACTTCCGCAGCCCACAATTGCCTTTCGCCAAAAGCTGGGCTTATATTAACCAGATATAAATCATTAACAAATTTGGTAAAATTCTTTGGCAGTTTTTTTAATATTTTAGAAAAAGAAGTGGCACCTGAAGCTTTAATTATATCACGCAGCCACTTCCAAAAATTGGCTAGCTGATTATTTGAAAAATCTGAAGGCTTAAGAAACTTAATTGTTCTGCCTTCGGCCTCCTCTCCAAAAAGAAAAAGTGCCAGAAAATATTCTTCTAAGCCTAAGACCCTCTTGTTGCTGGCAAGCTCTTCCTGCGGCTCGAAAGCGTAAACACTGGCTACTTTTTTATCAACCGCGGCAGCCACTAAACTCACATCAATATCTAAAACTTTAGAAAGTCTATCAATGTAATGGGCGCGCACTAAATCATCTGAGATTTTGGCTAAAACTGGCAAGACTTCCCGACCGATACGCTTTTTACCATCTGCAGAAGTCGCATCGAAACGACTGGCCGCTGATTCTATAAAATAATCATAAATATTGACAGCCTGCTCAAGTGCCCCTTTAAAACCGCCCGCATCTTTCCGACAAAACTCATCCGGATCCTTATATTTACCAAGATTTATAACCTTAACCCCAACACCGGCAATCTCCAAAAGCTCAATGCCCCGTCTTTGAGCTGCGTCACCAGCAAGATCCGTGTCAAAGCAAAGCGCAACATTCTCACAAATTCGAGATAGAGTTACTACCTGCTTCTCTGTCAGCGCCGTCCCTTTCGAGGCAACCACATTGGTAACTCCCACGCCATGCACGCTCATTACGTCAAACTCTCCCTCAACCAATATTGCCTCGTTCTTGTCTCGAATTGCCGCTCTTGCCAAATCCAATCCGAAAAGCAGTGATCCTTTGTTAAAAACCGGCGTCTCAGGGCTGTTAATATATTTTGCTTGCCCCTCGAAGCCTTGGCGAAGTGGGGTCTTTAGTTTTCTGTGAGGTGTAGAAAAGATGCTCTTCAATTGATATTAAGTTCATTACTCCGATTGAAAGATCTTCTCCGGAGGATAGATCGAGTTCTTTTTGGATGGTAATTTTTTCGACTTTTGATAGCAGATCTTTATAGTCCTTTATTTTTCCGCTCATATATTTCGTACGATAAGCTCAAGAAAGATACTTGTCAATAGAAGAGCCGAAACAGGAAAAACAACTTTTTGATATACGAAAAGCTGCTTACCCTTCTTTTCGCGAATCTTTTGATCGGCCCACTTTCCGATCATAAACGCGATTGATCCCGCGAAAGTTCCAAACAATATTTTGTCTGTTCCCCAGAGTGTATTATTTGGACGGCCGATGTATTTACCATACCAGAGGGGAAGTAGGGTGAGGAGGTACATAATAATTATTACCAAAATTTCCAATTTCCAATTTCCAATTTCCAATTTCTTTTTTTTACGGAGCCAGTCGATGAGCCAGAAGCTCATGGAAAGGATTAATCCACCAATCCAAACAGAAGTGACCGCATCATCTATTCCCAATGCTCGAGAAATTCCAAGTCCGGCTCCGACTGCAACGGTACAGACGGGACACACAGCATATGCAGTGTTAGTGAACAGTG
>Ga0209541_10013004_pt1 | contig 12786 bp, 16 predicted proteins | sample RifCSPlowO2_01_FD_184027 | JGI IMG/M metagenome (GOLD analysis project Ga0209541, IMG submission 184027) | Groundwater microbial communities from Rifle, Colorado - Rifle CSP2_plank lowO2_0.1 (SPAdes) (version 2) | ecosystem: Environmental > Aquatic > Deep subsurface > Groundwater | place...
ACTGCCCCGCACGCGAAACCGTGGTTGCAAAACCGAAACGCACGCTGACTTTGTCGTCGTCTTTCCAACTGAGCCGGTGATCGCCACAATCTTTGGGCGATATTTTTTAATAACGGCGTGAGCAATCAAACCCAGCAGCCGTTCGAGCATGCGCTTCAGCATACGAGCGATTAAAATCAGATTAAAATGGCAACGTTAAATTCATCCCTGTTCCCGCCGCAATGCCTTCTGAATTTGCCACCACACGTTCAAGCCCAAATTTCACCGCGATTGGTTTGATGTTGCCGGTCATGTCAGGGTAAAAAACCTGCTTGTGCGTTTTGCCGTATTCATAAACATCACGCGTGATGCGCACGTCGTCGGTGCAGTACTTTTCTATTTTATCCCATTCGCCCTGTTTAAACCATTCGACCGCTTCAAGACCGTGGCCAGATTTTTGTGTGTTGAGCGTTGCGCGTGCAATGTCATCAAGTTTCGGACGGAATCCAGCGCTCCGTCTGATTTCTTCCAGCAGGTCAAGATGTGGAATGCGCGACAAATCGCCGGTATAATAATTTTGCAACACCGGCACATCAAAAAATTTTGAATTGTAGCCAATGATGCGCTCTGCGCGCTCGAGCAACGGCCACAAATCCTTCAGCTGCTCCTCGCGGAATGAACGAAATGTGTCGTCTTCGTATGAATAGGCTACGACAAGCGACACGCGCAGACCACGATGGTTTCCGGCGCCCACTTCTTCGAACGTGTTCTGTGTTTCAATGTCAAAGACCACTTCGCGCGACATAGACGCGCTATGATTTGTGAACAAAATCTGCACCCGGTTTCCATGCAAGGCCACAGAGCTCGCCGGTTTGAAATGCCTGCAACACGCGCAATGTTTCTTCAACCGAACGGCCGACGTTCATGTCGCTGATGACGAAATATTTGACCACACCTTCGGGATCAACGATGAATGTGCCGCGATACGCCTCGCCCGTGTCTTCGTTCAATACGCCGTATTCCCGACTAATCTTGTGTGTCGTGTCCGCGAGCACTGGAAATTTGACGTCTGGCAAGTCGCGTTCAAACCACGCCTTATGCGAATAAGCGCTGTCTGTTGAGGCAGCGACGACGACTGCATTAATTTTTGCAAATTCAGGTTCTGCATTTGAGAATCCTTTGATTTCGGTCGGACAGATGAACGTGAAATCGCGCGGGTAAAAAAATAACACGACCCACTTTCCTTTCATTTGCGAAAGCGCAACATGTTTTATTTCGCCAGCAACATATGATTCAACGTCAAACTGTGGTGCGAGTGATCCGGGTTGCATAGGAGTGGGTTGTTAAAAAATTAACTGAGGTGTTCGTCAACGTAGAACTGAAATGCGCGCTGGAGGCGTGACAAGTGTCGCCCCATGCGCTCGTCATCAAAAATGTCATCAGGATCAATTTCAATGCGTGCGCGTACGCGCTCAGCGATGGATCGCACGGCAGGCACATCGCGGACCTGCGAGTAGCAGTCTTCTAGCACGTCGAGCGGAAAATCAAATCCATAGACTTGCGACAAGTATGCCGCGATATCTTCGATTTCTGCCTGCGTATCTTGAGAGATTTCGAACATGCTGGAGAGCTGTGTAGCCATACGAGGAACAAAGAGCTTATTTTATTGCGGCCGCGTACAACTCATTCGCGCGCGACCAATTGAGCTGTTTCAAAAACGCCGATATGTATGCCGCGCGATCAGAACCGTAGTCCATGAAGTACGCGTGTTCATAGACGTCGAGTACAATGAGCGGAATCGCGCCCCATACGCCGCCTTGATGGTGCGCGTCGCAGGTGAACACTTTGAGTTGCGTGTCGCGCGTGTCAAGGGCCAACACTGCCCAGCCGCGCGCTGCCATACCGCAGGCGGCAAAATATTTTAAGAAATTTTCAATCGAACCACCGTGTTGTGCCGCGAGCGCGTCAGCGAGTGCACCTGATGGCTGGCCGTCCCCACCCAGCACATCAAAATACCACTCGTGCAAATAGACGCCATTGACCGCAAATGTTTCGCCGTCTTTTAACGCACGCAATTCTGAGTAGGTTTGATTTGCGCCGGCGATGTCGCCGCCCTGTTGGAGCGGCGTGAGCTTTTCTTCGATCTCATTTTTCTTGGTAACATAGCCCACATACAATTTATCGTGGTGCGTGGTCAACGTTTTTTCGGAAATGCCGTTTGGCGCTGCCGCAAACGGCAGTGGTTTTGGTTCGTACTTCATACAAGATAAGGTATATGAGTTGCGAAAAATATGCAACCCCCGCAGCAGGGTGTGGACAAGTATCTGCGGACTAGAACAGTTCCTCCGTCTCATCCTCCAAATCCTCGCAAAAAAAATTCTCACGCATGTACACACAATCGAGGCGCATAGGGTGGTCTGTTAGGTGACTCAAGTGGCCACACCTTACCCCGCCCAGCCAGCGTTGGCAAGCCCGGTTTTCCACAGCCCTTATTCGGGTTTTGTGCGGGTTAAATCCGCGCGTTTTTCAACGCAGTCGCATACCACACAAGCATATCCAAAAATTTTTGCGCTGACGTTTCATATGGCGCTGGATCGAACGTCTCCACGTTGGAAAAATAGATCGCGGACTTGATCGGAATCATTTCTAAATCAATCGCGACGAGCCGCAACTGCTCAACCATGCGCACCCCACCAAGCGCGCCGGATGACACACCACAAATGCCGATTGGTTTTTTTTCATATTCTTTTTTGAGTGTATCGATCGCCATTTTTAATTCACCCGGCATGCCGTGATTATATTCGGGAGACACCACCACAAATGCGTCGGCTCGCGCGGCAATCGCTTGCCACAAATTTTTGTGTTCGCTCGCAACCCAGCTTGGGATTGTTGCCGGCACCCCAAATTCGCGCACATCAACGATTACTGTTTCGTGCCCTGCTGCAGCGATGAAGTCGTGCATAAACCGCGCCGGTTTTTCCGACTGTCTCCCCTCACGACCAGTGCCGAGCAACACGGGAATAAACATAGTTAGCCGTGCAATTCTTTGAGGTCTGTAAGCAACTGCTCGGCGTGCTGTTCTGGTTTCACGTCTTCATATATCCTGGCGATTTTCCCGTCCGGATCAATCAAAAATGACCACCGCTGCGTTCCCATGTATTCACGCCCCATGAATTTTTTTGTGCCCCACACGCCATAGGCATTCACCACTTTTTTTTCATCGTCCGACAGTAGGGTGAAGGGCAGTGAATACTTTTCAATGAACTTTGCATGTGACTTTACAGAATCAATGCTGACGCCAAACACGGTGATCCCGAGTTTTTTAAACTGAGGAAATTGGTCGCGAATGGCGCATGCCTCCTTCGTGCAGCCCGGGGTGTCATCTTTTGGATAAAAATAAATGACCACCCACGAGCCGCGCGCTTCACGCATCGTATGCGCAACGTCGTTCTGATCTTTCAGTTCAAAATCTGGTGCTGGATCGCCGACGTGCAGCATAGTATTTTTGTCAGGAATGATTGTCAGGAATTACTTTTTTCCGCAAGCGCAGCCGTCTTTGCCACACGCTGCACATCCTTTACCCTTACCCATGAGACACCACGCTGAAAACTTGCCCGGTCCGAGCAATGCTGCCGCGAGTGCTGAAAAGAACAGAACAAAATCAAGTTCCCAACCGCCGATAAATGGTGCCGCTCGCTTTGCGGTCAATACCGCAACGACCATGATGATGGCGAGAAGACCTCCGGCAATGCCGGTGAATACGCCGAGAATGAGCGCTGCACCCGCAAGTGTTTCAACAAGTGCAACGAACCATGCGAGAACCGCAGGCATGCCGAGCTTGCCAAAAAAATCCACGACCATGTCCATGTTGCCAAGCTTCTGAATGCCGTGAGCCAAAAAAGCGACACCAACACCAAGCCGCACCGCAAGCAAACCCCAATGCACGCATGAACCGCCGCACTTTTCTCCATGTGAACATGATGAACCCAACATATTAGAACGTGTTTAAATTAATATGGCGAAAGTATAGCACAGATAGCTCACCGCTTGCCACGACACGTTTTCAACGACCACAAGCCACGCTGCGCGTCGCGTGCCGCAGTTTGCAGTTTTAAGTATTCCGCGCGGCGAGAAAACGGAAATCGCGTGTACGCGTATGCGTAGCCGTCGGTGATCATTTGGGCGTTGAGAGTGGTGCTGGCGCTCGCGTTGTCGGCAAATGAGATGTAGCGGAGGAGACGACCGTATTTGTCGCGATCGTCGCTCTCGGCGTCCTTTTCGAGTTTAATCGGCCTGTTGCCAAATAATTCACGCAAATGTGCACCCGCCTCTTTGCCGAAGCACTGCACCGGACGCCGCGGGTCAACTGATTCTGGTGTGTCGATGCCGATCATGCGGACTTTTTCTTCGGTATTGCCGATTTTTATTTCAAAAGTGTCACCGTCGATGACGCGGGTCACCTGAATTGTTGAGGTGGTGGTTGAAATCGTCTCCTGCTGCGCCGTCACGCTGCTGAAGATTTGCAACAGCAGTGCGAGCGCAGCGACGATTGTTTCAAGTGTACTCATGCGAATCCAGTACCATAAATATGAATAAATTCTCCATCTCCAAGATGGAGAATTTATTCATGCTCCGGGACCTGGATTCGAACCAAGATAACAGCCTTCAAAGGGCCGTGTCCTACCATTAGACGATCCCGGATTGCGTGTGCAATCTTATCACAGCCTGCCCCCACTGTTCAACTATCACGAACTATCGACGCAAATATTGGCGCATGGCGAGCGCTGCAGTCAGCCATGCGACCGTGAGGACAAGTGCAAATTGCAATCCAAATATCAGATACCATGCGTGGAAAAAAGTATTGTACAGCGAAAATCCGCCGCTCGCGATCAACGGTCCCAAATACGGATCGATCACCCGCGCGGCGAGCGCGATAAGCAACGCCGTTGTGCTGAGTGACAGCGCCACATAGACGAACGCCTCGATCAAAAATGGTGCGCGGATAAATCCGTTTGTGGCGCCGACTAATTTTTTTATGGAAATTTCATCGCGTTGTGTGTAGATCGCCACCCGAATGGCGTTAAAAATAATGAGTATGGCGATCAGCGCGAAGAGCAAGGCGAGGCCAGCGGAAAAACGCTCGAGTCGTGACGTGAGCAGCTGTACATTCTCAACAATTCTTCCGCGATCCTCGAACGATCGTTTTTGAATCACTGTTTTAAATTCATCAGCCGCGAGTGCGGTTAGAATTTTTTTGTAATCGGCCGTGTCTTTGGTGCGCACAACGAGAATCGCGCCAAGCGGATTGTTGTCGAGCACGTCGAGTGATTTGATGATGTCTGGATCGGTGCTGTGTCGTTCGCGAAATGCGGCAAGTGATTGTTCCGGACTTATGTAATCGGATTTGGTCACTGCCGCGACTTGATACACATAATTTTTTATTTTTTCAATTTGCTCGGGCGTTGCGCGAGGATTGAAAAAAATACTGACATCAACTTGGTGCTCGACGGCTGCAATCGCCGCGGTGGTCAACGCACGTAATCCGAACAGCGCGTTCACCGACACGAGCGCAAGCGTCAAGATGGTGATGGTGATAAAGGCGATGCCCGCATTGCGCCACAAATTTTGAAATGCGTATTTAACCACGCGTGCGCATACGATACAAAAAGAAACGCGATGATTAAATGACATACTTCCCTGTTTTTTGGTCGTGAATAATGCGGCCATCTTCCATGGTGATGACGCGGCGACGCAAACCATTTACCACTTCGCGATTATGCGTCACGAGCAGCACTGTTGTTCCAAATTCATTGATCTTGCGCAGGATACGAATAATTTCCTGTGTGTTGAGCGTATCAAGATTGCCGGTTGGTTCGTCGGCAACGAGAATTTTCGGGCGATGCGCAAGCGCACGCGCAATGGCAACGCGCTGTTGCTCACCGCCGGACATCTCGTGTGGAAATCGATGCACCGCAGTATCGAGCCCCACGAGTTCTATGAGTTGATTCACCGCATGATTGATGCGCGACCGCGGCTCTCCGGCAACTTCAAGCGCAAAGGCAATATTTTCAAACGCCGTTTTATTGGCGAGTAATTTAAAATCCTGAAAAACGATACCCATTTGACGACGCAGCATGGGGACGTCGCGCTCGCGGATTGCGGTGATGTCCCAGCCGCCAATTTCGAGCCGACCATGCGTTGGGTGCTCTTCGGCAATGAGCAATTTCACGAGTGTGGTTTTTCCCGTACCACTTTGACCGACGATTGAAACAAACTCGCCCGCATCAATGTGCAGGTGAACGTCGTCAAGCGCCGTAACGCCACCGGGATACACTTTTGAAATGGAGTCAAGGCGAATCATGTGGGATATTATACCACGGCCGGTGCTGGACAAGCATTGCAGCGTCGTGTATAGTTTTGCCGCATGCGATGCGTCTGGCGCGAAAGCGCCCCGCGCGTTACACACTCGCCACTTTAGCTCAGCTGGTAGAGCAATGCTTTCGTAAAGCAGAGGTCCCGAGTTCGATCCTCGGAAGTGGCTAAGTTTATTTGGAGGGGGGCGCGTCGTGCTCCTCAGAGCATGGTACGGAAATGTTTAACATTGCACTCTTCATGTTTAACATTCTTGTACCATGGTAAAAAGGAGTTGACCACCCTATGATATACGTTGGATTGCGAGAACTCAGGACAAATATCGACAAATACATCAAACTTGTCGATAACGGCGAGAAAATTTTCGTCCACAAAAAATCAAAAACTGTTTTCATCATCGCACCACCCGAGTTTGATCATGACTGGACAATAGTCCCAAAATCAAACCCAGCTTTCGATCATTTTGTGAACGAAATCATGATACGCATATCACAAAATAATCTAAAACTCGCTACCATAAAACAAAATGAGATTCATAAAAATATTTTTCGCATTCGCCGCGGCGGCAAACAATTGACGATCAAAATTTTAAAACTTGAAATGACATTTTTACCAACTCCCTCCCCCGCCGCCGCCGAACCCACCACCTGAAAAACCGCCGCCGCCAAAACCGCTCCTGGTTTTCGGTGTAGTTGCGAGACTGAACACCTGATTAAATGTGCTGTCAAACGCACCCATGCTCTGCGCAAAAATGACACTGCTAAACGCCAATCCGTTTGCGTCTTCGTACCATGATGGCGCGTCAAGATGCATTCCCTCAAAACGTTTCGCCCACTCCGTTTCAACACCGAGCACCATTGCATAGGGTAAAAATTTTTCGAAAATTTCCGGCTTCGCGTTGGGCGCTTGCAACATCCGGAGCCGCTCTGTTTCGGTGATGAGCAAAAATTCACGAAATCCCAAAATTTTTGCGAGTGTATCGACACCCTTCTCCGTTAACAAATTTGCGCTGCGCATTTTTTTATACGCATAAATTGCAAATGACGGTAGGGTGAGAATTGCAACTACAAAAAATAACTGATTGATAAATAGGGCGAGTGGAATACACAAAAAAACGGCAACTGCAGTCAGAATAAAATGTTGCGTTGCGCGCTTTTCGGTCGCTTTTTTTGTTGCAGCGTCGAAATATCCGACTTTGTCTAAATGCGCTTCGGTGTCATCGTCCATTCGTTTTAGCTTTGCCGTCAATGACTGTGCCGTGCTTTTTAATTCGGTGAGTGTGACCGTGTCGCGCGCGTCAAACAACAATCCGTACATCAACAGATCGGCCGGATGTGTTAAATCCGTACCATCACGCAATTTAACCAACTCAAAATCTTTTTTGTCAGGCCAGAAAGGAATGATGCGCGTTGTGTAACGAATTTTCAAATAACCACGCGCAGCCAAATCCATGATCACTGCGGAGATGTCAGTATTGTCAACACGCCGATCAAGCAGTGTTCCCACATCAATCGGTGACAACCCGTCAGGCGGTTCAAATTCAGCGATTACCGGACGATTTTTTAGTTCAGGCGGAATTTTTGGTTTCGGCTTGCGACGCAGACGAAGTACGCCGAGAAACTTCAAAATAAGATTTGCGACGACTATTAATAGCCCAAACATGAATCCAAAAAATGCCGTACCAACAGAACGATTTGACACCCCATCTGTCTGTGTCGTCACAAAATCTTCCTCCTCGCCCGCTGCGATCGTCCCGCGCGGCATGCTCACGGCGATCGTGAGGCCATGGCCAACGCTCAAGGGACTCGCTGTTTTAATGAATGCACCACCGCCCACCAAATTCATGTCGCAGTCTTGCTTGTATGAACCATGTGCGCCCGTAAAACAGGTAACGTTTCGAATTGCCGGTGCGGTGATTTGCGCCGATGCGCGGGTGATCGGCACGCTCCATCCATTGCCAGTGACGTTCCAATAAAATTCATCATGATCCTCAAACTCGCGAATCGCGTGTGCGACATCGTAACTGATCACATACTGCTTTGTGCCAGTCACCAACTCATCAGCGTCGCCAATTTTAATATGAACAGCGTTTTGGTCCGTGCGAATCGCGTGCGAATAATTCGCATCGATCCCTGAAATTCTCATGCGTGCCCCATCGGTCGCGGTAAGCGGGATTTCGCGATAAATGCCGTGACGCTGTGCGGAACCAAAGTTATACAAAATTTCTTCAGTTACATGCGCAATGCCATTCTCACGAATCTCGATGGTCGTTTTAAAATCAATGATTGATTCAGTGCTCGCGTTGGTAATTTGTGACGGAACGAGCAGGACGAACGAGAAAAGAAAAAATTTGATGGCGCGGAGCATAGGTGCATGTATGATACCATCTACCTACCAAATATTAAACAATCGACCATTTGGGGGAGTCGCCGCTCGGTGTACCTCGCGGTCCGCGGCAGTCGGAATTGCCGCCCGGCAATTCCTTTGTGCCGGTTCGACTCCCCTCCATAGCCAATCCAAAATAAAATCCCCACGAAGGTGGGGATTTTATTTTGGAGCGGGTAGGGGGAGTCGAACCCCCATTTCGTCCTTGGCAAGGACGCATAATAGCCGCTATACGATACCCGCAGTACGGTTTCTTTCACTTCCTTGTATCAAATTCAGGCACTTATTGGTTTGTAAATACATATTTTTTCGGAGACCCGCATGCCGAGGGAGTGTCCAGCTCTGCTGGACATACGACCGAAGGCGAGGACGAACGAGCGCGCGATTGGCGCGCGACGTGTGCTCTGAAAAAATATGTATTTACAAACACTGAGCGATAGCGGGGTACGAGAATCGAACTCGTGTCTCATGCTTGGGAAGCACGCATATTACCATTGTACTAACCCCGCACTCCGCGCGACCCAGTTTACTCGACCGACGCCCCCACTGTCAAGAACTGCCAGACGCGCGCCGCTTTCAAATACTCCTCGACTGAATCGGTTACTGGTTTAAACTTGAATAAAATGTGTCGCGCGCGCACGGTCTCAACTTCGCCTTTTTTATTTTTCTTCACATCATCGACTTTGATAATATGAAATCCGAATTCAGATTCAACGATGCCACTCACCTCACCCTTCTTCAATGCGAATGCCGCACTTTCAAATTCTGGCACGGTCAATCCGCGCTCGATCACACCAAGATCACCACCATCGGCAGCGCTGGAATCATCGCTATTCTCGCGCGCAAGTGTTGCAAAATCCTTTGTACCAGTTTTCACCTCTGCCAACACGCCTTCAGCACGCGCACGTAAACCGCTCGTATTTCGAACTTTTTTGTCAAGCTCCTCCAGCACAACCATTGAGCGGATCACACGATCGCGGTACTGTTCGTATGACCACCCAAAGTTTTTCTCGATTTCTGCAATCACTTTTTCCTTACCGCCACTTGCCACCGCGAGCGCATCAAATTCAGCGTCCAATCGATCATTCGTTATCTCGATCCCCTGCTGCGCGAGCATTTGTTCGGCCGCAGCTGACAACAGCAAACGATGCATCACGCGCGCCGTCAAATCCTCGTCTGACGTAATTGCCTCAGGCGGTGCATTTGGACTACTCAAAAACTTTTTAAGCGCAGTCGCATCAACCGCCACATCATGCCACGTGATAATACTTCCATTAACCATTGCCGCCGGCGCCCGAACCGCAGCCAAAACAGCCGGCACAACAGGAACAGCAGTCGGCGCACGATAGGCGGCAATCACTCCAACAAGTATTGCGACAACACTGATTCCCAAAATTCCACTGACCAATCCCCTGACGAACACTGTTTTATTTTCCATACATTATTTTTGTGGACGAAAGAAATAATACCACCATTTAAGCGGATTTGAAAGTTCCGTATTCTCGATCGGTTGAGCTTCGAGCGTGCGCGGCACGGTCGAGCTGACGGAAAGACCGGGCACGACGATCACGGCCTCGCCCGGTTTTGCTGCCTGCAACTCCTCACGCGCGCGAGCCTCGATGTAGGCGTCGCTCTGCAATTTTTTTAACACATCGAGTGATTCAATTTTTCGTTTTTCAAGTTTGCCAACATCAGTCTGCAGCCGCTCAATTTCTTTACGCAATTCATAATCTTTAAAAAACACGCGCAAAAAACTGATGAGCAAAAAAATGAACAGGAGCACCACTACCACAATCACGAGACGTGATTTTTTTCGGCTAGGAGCGTCGCTCATATGTTTTCAAAAAATTTTCCTGCGTCTCAAGCATGAGTCGCTGCATATTGTTCGGACGAAAAATTGATGGTACACACAGATCGACTGACCCCCACGCTGTTTTGATGTTCACATCTCCGTAATGAAAAAAAGTTTGAGACGCGCCGTGGATGTGCACAGAAATATCCTGAATTTTTTCCCACGATGATTGCGACACGACGCGCTCAAAAAAACCGCGCTGATCAAAATCAATGATACGATCAGTTGTGATCACGAACACGTTGTGGTACCACAAATAGAACGTGCGCAAAAAAATGTACGCCCCCGCGCAAAACACCACGACGCCAAGCGCCACTCCCCACGTGTGTAGTTTCATGAGCGGAAACAAGAAAAAAAACGGGATGAGCATGAGAAGGGTCGCGCCACAATACGTTCCAAAGTGCACAAACGGAAAACGCCGAATTTCTCGGACGATTTTTTCCTGCGGTTTTAATTCTATGTTGTCGACTTTTCCCATGTGTGTGAAATTTTTTCGAGCTCTTCGCGTGCGACGGCACGATCATCCCACGGCTGCATTGAACGATGTGGACCGACGATTGCCTGCTCGCATCCCTTGCCCGTAATTAAAATGATATCGTTTTCTTGCGCCGCGCGCAATGCGGTGACAATCGCCGCACGTCGATCCGGAACGATTTCGAGACCAGCACCAACGGCTTTGCCACTCAACCGGACACCATCTGCAACCATGTTCATAATTTCTTGCGGATCTTCGTCATACGGATCTTCGTTGGTCACCACGACGAGAGTTGCGCGCTCCCCGGCTATTTTTCCGAGTATTGGCCGTCGCGCTTTGTCGCGTCCGCCACCCGTTCCGCCGAGTACATGCACAATGCGCTCATGGGGAATTTTTTCAACCACCTCATATAACTTTTGCATTGCCACAGGCTCAAATGCAAAATCAACGATAACTTTAAACGGCTGTTGCGCGTTTAATTTCACAAACTCTGTGCGTCCAGGAACCGACGAAATCGTTGCCAGCACATCCGCACACAACTGCAAACCAATACCGATAGCATTTGCGCACGCAACAGCAGTCACTGCATTATCAACCACATGCTCACCAAGGAGCGGAATATTGAATTTCACCAAATCAACGGTGAATGAACCACCGTCGCCGCGCACGAGAATGTTTTCCGGAATGAACGAACGATCAGCGCTCGGTGCGCTGGCAAGCGTGGTCCAGCGTCGCGCCACGGGGTATGCCAAGAATTCCTTTGCCGATTCAATCCGGCCGTTGATGATCGCTGTTTTTGGCACATCGAATTGGCGCTTTGGCGCGCGCGTCGCCAGATATGCAAACAATTTTTTCTTTGCATTTTTATAGTTTTCAAAATTGCCGTGCGCTTCAATGTGTTCGGGATACAGGTTCGTTAACACACAGACATCATACGCAACGCCGCGATGCCGAAACTGTTCAATGCCCTGCGACGTGGTCTCAACAATCGCCACATCACACCCCGCGCGCTGCATACGCGAGAGCATTCGCTGTGTGCCCCATCGTCCCAGTTGCGTCATCTTTGTTTTGTTGAGCGTACAGTCATCGCCGACGCAAAATTCAATGGTCGATGACGAGCCAACTTTGTGGCCAGCAGCATTTAAAATTTTTCCAAGCAAAAATACCGTCGACGACTTACCACTCGTGCCCGTGATACCAATCGTGATCATTTTTTTACTCGGGTTACGATAATAGAGCGCACCACTGAGCGCCATGAATAGATGGTAGGCGCTGAGCAGTGGTTGCGGAATTATTTTTCGAATGAAGGCAAGTAACATAGTGTGCTGTCATAATGCCTGAAAATTTCGTGATCGTCAATGAGAAACACTTGCGCTTTTTTATGATTGTTCCTATAATGGGGCGGCTTTGGAGTGAAGCGCAAGCGCTCGATGCGCAGCCGTTCGACTCGTAGCAATGTCGCACGCGGTGTGTGCTCATTGCTACCCCTCGTCTCGCTCGGAACCAGACCCGAGCGCGAGCGCTCTGTCTGTTCCTCGCTCGACTCGGTAGCTCAGCTGGTAGAGCAACAGCCTTTTAAGCTGATGGTCGCGGGTTCGAACCCCGCCCGGGTCATACTAAAAACACCACCCTCGGGTGGTGTTTTTAGTATGATTTTGGAAGGGGTTCGAAGGGAATGCACGCGACCGAGTGTACGCAGGTCGCATTGTGCATTCCGGGGGAC
>Ga0209541_10013005_pt1 | contig 12785 bp, 12 predicted proteins | sample RifCSPlowO2_01_FD_184027 | JGI IMG/M metagenome (GOLD analysis project Ga0209541, IMG submission 184027) | Groundwater microbial communities from Rifle, Colorado - Rifle CSP2_plank lowO2_0.1 (SPAdes) (version 2) | ecosystem: Environmental > Aquatic > Deep subsurface > Groundwater | place...
AGTTTTATAATAGCAAGAAGAATAAGAAAGGAGAGTTAACTCCTAGCCTATTTGAGCAGGAACTTACAGAGCTTGGCATAGATTTCTGGACTTCAAGAAGAAATCATCCGCAAACAAATGGCAAGGTGGAAAAATGGTTTGATACTATGAAGAAAAGAATGAAAAAACATCCTGAAGAAACCTTACATGAATTTGTAAAGTGGTATAATGAAGAGAGGATTCATCATGCTTTGGAGTACAAAACTCCAGAAGAAGTTTACAGAGAAAATCTGTAAACTAATTTCGGAATTGTAAACATATTTTGAAATTATACACTTTTATAGACGATACAACAAGCTGCAATTTCATAATTAGTTGACAAAATGCAAATCTGCGTGTAGGGGTGTCTGCTTTATAAAGTTTAAAAACAATCTATATACTGGAGAAGTGTCAATTAATTTCGGAATTATACACTGCCACCAAATTAGAGAAAGATTTATATAGATTCCTAGGCAGTTTAAATCCTAAAAAGCGGTGATAATTGTTGGGCATAAAAGACAAATTCAAAAAAGAGGTAAAAGGCCTTAAAGACTATATAGTTCTCGTTACAGTAGATGCTAAAAATTATCAAAAATCAAATCTGGAAATCTTAAGCCTTCTAGTTAATGAGCAAAATACCCCCGGTGTTTATGTCACTTTAAACAAGCCTTTTGATGTTATGGAAAGGCTGCTTAAGCAAAACAAAATAGATTCAAGGCTGGTGATTTTTATAGATGGAATTACGAGAGTCTCTGAGAACAAAAAAAGAGTAAAAAATTGCCTGTTTATAGGGTCTCCTGAAAAATTAAGCGATATTTCTGTGGCTATGGACCAGGCAGTTAAAGCGCTGCCAACAAAAGAAAAATTCATATTCTTTGACTCAATAAATACTCTGCAGGTGTTTAACAAACCAGGCACTGTGGCAAGGTTTACTTATTTTTTAGCAAGCAAAATACGGGAATGGAAGATTAAAGGCATTATAATATCAATTGAAAATGACTCTGATGAAGATTTAATTAACGAGCTTACACAATTTTGCGATGCAAAAATAGAATTAAGAGGCAACGGAAAAACTTAAATTTTTCCTGGTCTCAAAAAAAATAATTTTTTGAGGTGCTGAGAAATTAAAAATTTCTGGTACCTCTTCGTAAAACTCAGAGGTGATTAAAATGGTGTCAATTGCTGCTATAAGCATTACAACTGTAATTTTTGGAATTGGGGCATTAATACTTGCATCAAGAGCAAGAAAGAGGCTTTCACCTGGGTCTTTAAGGAAGTACATAGACAATTTTTCAGTATGCCTATCGTTTATCGTTATTTTTTCCCTATGGCAGACTGTAAGAAGCATAACCAATATAGAGGTTTCTCTTTCTGGCTTTTCAGGCTACCCGGAACTTATTTTTATAGTATTTGCGTATATTGGGTTTATTATTGCATCTTATAGGGCGTCAAAAATAAGCGAGGAGTTTGGGTTTATTGAAGAAGGCAAAGAGATACAAAGGCTTGTTAAAAAGGGAAAATAATCTTAATTATCTAGATAATATGAATAAAAGGAAAAAAGAGGCTCAGATAAGTGTTGAATATATGATGATTATAGGGTTTGTTACTATAATAACTATACCGCTGGTTATAATTTACCATAATTTTACCCAGGACTCAAATGATGAAATAAGCTCTACACAAATAAACCATGTTGCAAAGAAGATAGTTGATGCTGCTGAGTCTGTTTACTATCTTGGGGAGCCGTCTCAAACAGTTTTAAAAGTTAACATACCAGACAATGTGGTTTTGGCAGATCTATCAGCTGGCTATGAGGTTGTTTTTAAGATAAGGACGAAAGCAGGAATAATTGAGATGGTGCAGAATTCTCCTGTAAACATAACTGGATCATTACCGATAAATAAGGGCACTTATGCAATAACAGTTAGGGCTAAGCCAGGTTATGTTGAAGTTTCTTATAGCTGAAACTAGAAGGAAAATGAAACACTTAAAGTCCCAATCGTCTATGGAATTTTTCACTTTAACAGGGCTGGCTTTCTTAATGGTAATAATTTTCGTGGCAGCTTCTGCCAGCGAAGTAAAGGAGTTTAGAGAGCAAAAAGAGTTTTTTCTGATAAAGGACCTGGCTCTTAAGCTTCAAAAAGAGGTCACTATTGCAGCTTCTGTTGAGGATGGCTATGAAAGAGGCTTTAATCTTCCGGAAAAGCTAGAAAACATTATTGATTATTACATAACAACAAAGAACAATACAATAACAATAAATTCGTCAAAGACGGTTTTTTCTGCTGCAATACCGGATGTTATTGGAAATTTTACAAAGGGCAGCAATAAGATTGAGAGAATAAATGGCCAAATATACTTAAACAGGTAGTTGAAATTGAAAGCTAAAAAATGAGGAAAATTAAGAAGGGGCAGATGTGGTTTACAGACTTTGTTATTGGCACATTAATATTTACACTTATGCTTATTTGGTATTATACTTATACAACAAATATATCAAAGCAGGATTCTTTGACAGCAAATGACCTTATATCAGATGCGGAATCAATGTCATCTTCGGTTTTGCTGTCAGGCTTTCCAGATAACTGGGATGCTTCTACAGTCCAAGGCATAGGAGTCACAAATAATAACCAAAGGATCAATAAAACAAAGTTCAATGAATTTATGAAAATAAATTACAACAAAAGTAAAAAGTTGTTTGGGACTGTATATGATTATTTAATATTTTTTACAGATGACAATGGCACAGTAATTAATGTGGAAGGAATTTGCGGCATTGGGTCATCAAATGTTAATATTACCTATAATATAAAATCAGCGTATTACTATGATAATAATAATGATGCGTTTTTAAAGGATTTTATGATGAATACTCTAGATGCTGATGTTTACAGCGCGCAACCGGGGTATGATGATTTTGACGCTTTAGCCGATAATATTAATAGTTATGGTTTTGTTGTAATTGAGCATTCTTTGCTTTCGACATCAGTTTTTAACAACAATAAAGGGAAAATTGAAGATTTTGTGGAAAATAAAGGGCTATTGATGCTAAGCGGAGAAATTGTCAGCGCTCAAGGCAAGGAAATGATTGGAGTGAAATTTTATAAAAAATCCGGGCAATCAGAAAGCGACAGAAATTCAACAGTTGCCCTTGAAGATGAATTTTTAGCTTTTGCAGTTGGCGAGAATATCATGTTCAGACAGGCTTATTATGTGGAAAACCAGTCAGATGCTAATAATTTTACGGAAATTGTAAAATTCAATAATGACAACAAGGCGGCAATTGCAAGGTGGACTTATGGCAGCGGAAAAGTTTTTTACTTTAGCGATTTTGATGCCAGCTACTTTAATGGTAACTTTGTTGAGGAAGTGACTGAAGCGATAAAAAAATGGGGTAATTTCAGATGCAGTCCAATAAATATGAGTAATATTCAATACAAAAATTTAGTAAAAATTGATAGGTTCTTAATATACAATTCAAAACCTGTTAAAATGGTGCTTTACTTATGGCAGTAAACAAAAAAGGGATTTTTTTTACATTTGCTGCAATAGCTTTAGCTATAGTAATAATACTTTCATTTAATGTTTACAAAACATATGAAATGAAAGAAAAAGCAGATGTAATTGGATTAAGGATAAACACTGTGAATAATTTTGTCAAAGACGTTGAGCAGGACTTAGAAAAAGGGTTGTATATAGCAAGCTTCAGGGCTTTTGCAAGCATGAGCGAATATATTGCTAATAATGGAGCTTTTATTACAGATATTGAAGACAGCTTTAACGAGCTTGTTTTGGAAGGAACTTTAAACAATTATGAATTAAGCCTTATGAAAGACAGCACTTTTACTGACTGGGTTAATAAAATAGAGATACAAGCTGATAAGATAGGCATTACAGTAAATTTTACAATAACAGATGTCAGTATAAACCAAACTGATGCGTGGTCTGTTTCGACAGTTGCTGATATCGACATTACAGTAAAAGATAAAAAAAATGCATCCTCATGGAAAAGGAATAAGATTGTAGCAACAAGGGTAAGCATAGAAAATTTTGAGGATCCTTTGTATATTATAAACAGCCGCGGCAGGGTAACAAATGCTATAGTTAAAAGCCCGATAACTGATTTTGTTGATGAAGGCGATATAAGCAATTTGCTAATGCATCTTAACAATTCATATTACATAGAATCGAACACGAGCCCAAACTTTTTAATGCGATTACAAGGCGATTTGTCAAATTCTGATACTGGCATCGAAAGCCTTGTGAACCTTAGGGAATTCAGGGACCAGGGCGTTGGGATAAAGGACAGAAGCGCAGTGGATTACATATATTTTGGCGCTCAAAGCACGATAAACTACAGGATTAATGGCACGCAAGAATGGTTCAAGCTTGACAGCGGGCATTTAGAGGTTTACGAAGTCAAGAATATGACAATATGACATTAGCTATGTGCATCAATAAAATTATTTTCAATGAAAACAACCGACAATAAACAAAATTCAATAATAAGGCTTCCATAATACCTAAATTCATTAAAAAATAATACAATATCAAATAAAGAACCATCATTAGCGGAGCAAAACGCATAATTATTATTTAACAGAAATCCGACACCCCCAATCACAGATTGGGGGATTGCTCGCTCACTTCGTTCGCTCGGTCGGATTTCTGAGAATGCAAATATTCGAAATGTGAGTAGTTAGTTTCCAACCACCAGTCAAAGACTGGATGGAATATTTGCATTTAATAATAAAATTTCAGTGAAAGAATGATATTGAGTGGAAAATAAAAAACAAGAGCACAAATAATTGTTCAAGATAAAATATAAATTAAAATTCAATAAAAAAATAAAATAATAAAAAATTAAACAACAAAAATAAAAAACAGTAATCTGCTTATAAAAATTGAATAATTGATTGGGGATTATAGCTATGAATAAAAAAAGAGGCCAGTTTTTCACAATGGACGCGATTTTGGCTGCAGGCATAATATTTGCAGTTATAATTCTTGTGTCTACTGTTTACGTGTCAGATCCCAACAAGGCTCATGTAGTTTCTTTGTCGCAGGATATGGTAAGGGTTTTCACAAATCTAAAAGTAAGCGAGGTAGATAATGATTATGTTAAAAGCCTTATAAGCAGCGGGGCAATAACCAAGGCAAATAATACAATTCTAGAGCAGATAGGGGAGTTTTGGGCAGAAGGCGAAATGGAGCTTGCAAGAAACTTTACCAGCAATATAACTGGCTCTTTAATACCAGAACGCTTTGGGCTTGGAGTGTATGTTGATGGAGAAGAGATATATCTGAGGGATAAAGATATAACAAGAACTCTTGTGTCATCCAGAAAGATGATAAGCGGCATTGAGAAGGAAAAGCCTACAGAGGGTTTTACATCTAAGGTGGTATTAACAGGGATAGAAAGCAAAACCACAAATGCTTATTCGTATTTTGGCGGTTATGAAGGGGACGGAAATCTAACAAAAAGGCTGATTTTGCCAAATAATGTAATCGATATAGTGAATGTTACATTAGAAGCTGATATAGGCGGAAATTTTGATTTATACATTAATGATATATATTCTGGAAGCTATGCAAAAGGCTCTGCTGGCGGGGGTGAAATGCAGGCAGATAAGTTTGCAATTAGCGAAAGCTATTATGGAAATTTAAGGAATGGGACGAACTTTTTTAAAATAGGCTTTACTTCTGGAAGAAAATTTATTGCCGGAGGGTTTTTAAGGGCAAGATACACTACATCATCTATTAATGATACAATAAGCAGCAATGGTAAAACATACTGGCTTCCAGGCATTGATGGCATAATCAATTATTACTCTTCTATGTATGTACCTGGAAACTTAAATAATATGCAGGTGCATCTTGATTTTTTTAATAAATACCCTATATTCTTTAGGATAGGCAATACGACAGTTTACGCCAACACAACTAACGGCAGCGCTATTATTGATTTAAGCAACTCAACTTTAAATAATATCTTTTTGTCCAAGGGTGTAAGTTACAATGACTTAAGCCTGAAAACTATCCCTATAAGATTAGGCTTGAATATTACGCAAGCTGCCGTAGGAGGAAATGCGGATGTTATTTTGATTACTGATGTTTCTGGCAGTATGAATTGGAGGCTTACCAGCTCCTCTACAGGCATTACCAGAAATTGCAATGATCCTAATTTGTACATGTTTGATACGAAAAGGATAAGCTTGGCAAAATGCCTTGACAAGCAGTTTGTTGATGTTATATTAAATATATCGCAAGGCAATACCACCAACAGGATAGGCTTAGTTTCGTATAGCGGCATTCCTAGTAATACTCCGACTGCCAGTGTTACAACAGTAATGTCTACGCATGATTTAAGCTCTAATAATGTAAGCCTGAAAAATGAAATAAATTCTTATACTGCAGATGGCGCAACAGGAATTTGCGGCGCTATAAGGCAAGCAAGGACAATATTGGAAACCCAAAGCAATTCATCAAGAAAAAAATTCATTGTGGTAATGACAGATGGCTTGGCAAATGTTCAATGCAATCCTACAAACATGTTAGGAACTGTTGGATGCATTCCTAGAGTATGCCCAGGAACCTGGGGTTGCGGATGGCTTTATACTTGCAGCAACAACTATTGCTTTGGCGGACAGCAAGGCTGTTTACAAGAGGAATGCGATGATTGGGTTGGCAATACTGCTTCAAATAATGCTAGAGACGATGCCTGCAGAGCATTTAACACAACAAATGCTACAGTTTTTTCAATAGGTTTTGGCCCAGTTGGCAGCTGCCCAACAGGAAATCAGACTCTTTTGGGCATAGCAAATTGCGGCAGCGGCTCTTATTATACAAGCACTGACGGGGCTGAATTAAGCAAGATTTACAATCAAATAGCGCAACATATTCTAGAAGCTACATCCTCTGTCCAAACAATGAATATCAGCGGAAATATTAACACTTCATTGCATAACACTTCATACATACAACTAAATTATTCTACACCTGAATTGGCATTCGGCAAAATACCTTTAGGTTTTGAGACAGACAGATTTGGCAATAATATAACAACAGGAACTTTAACAATACCTGAGAATACAACAGTTTTTGATGCAAAAGTTACATCTTATTCCTCAGATAAGTGGACTGACAAGCTAATAGCAAATGGAAATGCTGTTTATAGCTTAGGCAATTACAAAATGAACTACAGCCTATTAGGAGACCCCTATATTGTTGAGATTCCAGTTGAAAATTTAAATATTGGAATTAATAGCATAACAATAAGCACTGGAATTTCTCCAACTAATAACACAGGAGGATCTAAAGACAACAGGGCAATTTACACTTTATTGATAAAAGGCTTTAGCGATTTTTCTGATGTAGTTGCAAAAGCAGAAGGCTGCAATTGGATTGTGAAATTTGAAGATGGCACAACTGACACTATAGCAATACCCAGCGCTTATACCAGAGTTGATGAATGCACTTATGAAAATGCAACTTATGAGCGAAATGATGCAATAGACATAGCAGCATATAATTTGTTTAGAAATATTGATATAGATAAAGATGGGCGCTTAGATGTAAAAATAAATGAGGAAAATTTTGACATAGAAGACCTGACAATTACAAAAGTGCCTAGTTTGTGGGGCCCTGCAATAGTTGAAATAAGAGTTTGGGAATGAGGATAGAAACATTTTTAAATTATATACTCATTAAATTATTTAAAATGGAATTAACAAGCTCTATAATAGAGACTGGCGTTGATAAGTTAGTTGAGCTAGTTAACGCAAAAGGAAAAATTTCTTCTGAGGATGCTGCAAAAGAGCTCGGAGTAAGCACTACTGTTATTTTGGAGTGGGCGGATTTTCTTGAAGAAGAAGGAATAGTAAGCGTAGAGTACAAGTTCACAAAATCATTTTTAGTTGCAAGAAAGCTTGGGAAAAAGGAGGTGGAGGAAAAAGCAAAGGAATTTTCTGGCAAAAAGGATGTTTTTGTAAGAAAGGCAGAAATTTCACTAGGCTTTCTTGAAAGGGAATCTGAAAAGCTAAGAGGAATAAAAGAAGAGTTCGACAAAATTAAAAAAGATCTTGGCTTGGATATAGGCAACATAAAAGATGAATTGGATGAATTAAAAAGATACGAGCAATTGAAGATAAGCCTAGACAAGCAGGTTGAGGAGCAAAAAACAGCTTCTATGGACAAACTTCAAGAGGTAACAAAACAGATTTTAATGGAAAGGAAAAAATACCAGGACGTGTTAGAGGGCATTAAAAAAGAGGAGGAGGAGCTGAAAAAAGATAAGGTTGAAGCAAGTTCTATAGAAGAAAGTGAGAAACTTATTCAAGACAAGCTTAACAGCCTTAAGGAGATTATTAAAAAAGTTGAAGCTAAAGCTAAAACAGAGGAGGAGCATATTAAGGTTTCTGAAGGAAATATTCAAAGGCTTAGCCTTATTGCTAAAAATGCAAGGGCCAAAATTGAAAATGAAAGGGGATTAATAGAGCCTTTGGTAGAGGAAAGCAAAAATCAAACAGAAAAGATAAAGAAACTGCAAGATATAATCATAAAAAAGATAACTTCCCAAGAAAACAAGCTAAGTGGCGTGAAAAAAGCCTCTAAACAAATGAAAGCCCTTTTTAATAAAAAATTGGGAGTATTAAACATCTTTGAAAAGGTAAACAAGGACAGAAATGACCTGCAAAAAGAATTAATTGAGCTCATAAAGAAAGCCAAGTCGTTTCAGTTAAGCTCAAAAAGCGCTGATGTAGGCAACCAAATAGTGGATTTAGAGAAAAAATTCAAGGACGTTGATGATAAAAAGAAGTTGTTTGAAAAAGAGTTAAAACAACTGGGCTCGGCTTTAAAATAGTTGAGCAGGGATAATAATTTATTGATTAGGTTTAGTAGAAAAAAGAGGTGTAATTTTGAAAGCAATAAGCAGTATAGTAACAAAAAAGCCTTCTACTTTTAGCATACCCCTGACAGAAGGAATTAAGATTATTTCCACCTATGATTTTAAGTCAGGCAATATACCTATAACTGTAAAGATATATACAAAAAAAGACGAATTTGTCCCTATCTATGATGTTTCTGTTTCTGGAATAAGCAAAAACACAGAAGTAGTTTTAGCAAAAATAATGGATGAGCTAACCAGCCAAGTAAGCTTGGGAATGGCAGATATACTAAGCACTAAAGAAACAGGCCTTATAGAAAAAAGGTTTAGTGAAGCTATAGAACTTTTGCTTAACAAGCATTTTCCTGATGCAAGTGAGAATGTGATTGGGTTTCTAAAATCATATTTAGTGCAGAGAAGCTTAGGCCTTGGCGCAATTGAGAACCTCATGGATGATATAAACCTTGAGGAGATTGCAATAAATTGCGTGGAAGATCCTGTTTGGGTTTACCATGTAAAATATGGATGGTTAAAAACAACTATAATGATGCAAAGCGAGGAGCAGACAAGGCATTATGCTTCAATGATAGGCAGGAAGGTTGGAAGGCAGATAACAATACTCGACCCGTTAATGGATGCGCATCTTTTAACTGGCGACAGGGTAAATGCAACTTTAGAGCCTATATCTGTCAAGGGCAATACAATAACCCTTAGAAAATTTGCTGCAAAGCCGTGGACAATAACAGATTTCATAAAAGCAGGTACAATATCCACTGGAGCAGCTGCTTTAATATGGCTAGGTGTGCAGTTTGAGCTGTCATCATTAATATCAGGTGGAACAGCTACTGGCAAGACATCTATGCTTAATGTAGTTGCAAATTTTTTTCCTCCAAACCAAAGGGTAATAAGCATTGAAGATACAAGAGAAATACAATTGCCTAAATTTCTGCACTGGGTTCCTATGGTAACAAGATTGCCTAACCCAGAGGGCAAGGGAGAAATCTCAATGCTTGATCTTCTTGTAAATTCGTTGAGAATGAGGCCTGACAGGATAATTGTTGGAGAAATAAGAAGAAAAAGGGAAGCTGAAGTTTTGTTTGAAGCTATCCATACAGGCCATAGCGTGTATGCCACTGTGCATGCGAATGACACAAGAGAAACAGTAACGAGGCTTATAAATCCTCCTATAGAGATACCAAGATCAATGCTGCCAGCAATTTCAATGATTATTGTGCAGTATAGGAACAGAAGAACTGGCATCAGAAAGACATTCCAAATTTCTGAGATACTGCCTGATTCTGAAACAAATGTTTTGGTACAATTGGATATAAGATCGGGGAAGCTGAATAACGTAAACAGGTCAAAAAGCTTGCTTAATACGATTGAGCTCTTTACCGGATTTTCACAAAATGAATTGAAAAAGTCGTTGAAAGAAAAAGAAGCTATTCTTAAATGGCTTGTAAAGCAGAACATAAATACAGTTGACGGTGTAGGAAAGGTAATGGGTGAATATTATACGCAGCCAGACTATTTGATGAAGTTCGTTAAGGGGAATAAGAAATTAATTTGATTTATTCTATCCGCATGTAACAACAACAAGCTTCACAAGCTTGCCTTTGTAGGTAACAAGCTTAGTCAGTTTAATTAAATTTTCTTGCTCGCATGTAACACTTGCTTTTACTTCTGTCTTTCCCCTAGGAGCGCCTTCTGCGCATTCTATCTCGCGAGTTGCATCATATTCCCTGATCCAGCCAGGCTGCGCAAAATTACAAACTTCTTTTGCGGTATTATCATAAAAGTCACAATCTGTTCTTCCATCATCATCTAAATCTGCTCCATGACTGTCTATTCCATCACATTCTTTATGTATGATGTTATCTCCTGTGTAAGTGCAGTCATCTTCACAGGTTGTTCCTAAGATCAAGCCTGTAAAATCTACAGTAATAGAAGATTTTGGGGGCAAGTTTATATTTGGTTTTGTTGAGGAAACATAACCGGCTGCAGAAGCTATTACATCATAAGTCCCGCATAAGACACTGTTTAATTGATAATTTCCTAAAGAGGTTGTGTATGCATAATTTGAAATAGAATAGGGTGTTACTTCAACTCTGGCATCTGCAATATTTTGATTCTTTATATTTTTTACATTTCCAGAAATAGAGCCTTGGCAGTCAGGATCTTGGCAGTTGACTAAACCATCACAATCCCTGTCTGCACCATCACAGAGTTCAGCAGATGGCTCTATGCTTCCGATACATGGACCCAATACTCCAGCTAAACATGTGGATGTTCCAAACTGGCATGCGCCAACATCTGAAGATCCGCATTGTATGAATAAGCTTTCGTCTATTGCGCCATCGCAGTCATCATCGATGTTGTTGCAGGTTTCAGTTCCTGCTGATCCTGGAGTACAAGAAGGAATCCATAAGCCTGCAGAGCATGTTTGAGCTTGTGTCCTGGAGCAAGCACCAGTCCCACAACTAACTGTTTTGGATAAGCTTTCGTCTACTAAACCGTCACAATCGTTGTCTTTGTTATCACATAATTCTTGAGGAGGAACCTGACAGCTTAATAAACACAATTGATAATTGCCGCAATTTATTCCATCATACTTGCAGCTAATTAAAGCGTGTACTGTTGGATTAGCATCGTTGCAGTCATTATTGCCTGTGCATGCCTGATTTTTGCTAGGTCCGCATGCATTTCCACAACTAACTTGATTAATAGACTCTTTTATATAAAAATCTCCATCATTGTCAGTGCAGCATGGATTATTTTGCCAACGGTAACTTATTCCATAGCTGCAACAATAATAAGGAATTCCTTTAACTGCATTGGTGTCACCATGAGTTATGCATTCCTTCCATATATCACTGAGCCCGGCAAATACAAAAATTGGAGATAATAAGAATAAAACAGAGATAACAATAGCCAAACAATACCTCTTTTTCATAATTCTATTCTACTATTGCATGATTTAAATAGTTTTTGGTGTTTTTTCAATAAAATAGTTATATATGGCCAGCTATAGCAATAAAAACAATGCTCAAAAAAGAGATGCACAATGTCTTTCTATCAGAATGATTGTAAAGGCGGGGAAATGGCGTATAATACCAAATGTAAAGAAGGAGTTTGCGGTGTTAGAATTTGATGAAGAATAAGCAGTTGGCGTGATTTATCTTTTCTGCCTCATTTAATCTCTACTCCCATTTTGCATGGAAATATACTATTTTTGCAATAAGATTTCACTAAACTCTATCTTAACTGTTTTTATATAAATTTTAGATAAAATTATCTTAATCATTTTTATGCTCTTGCGCTTCTTATTTCTTCTGCAATATCTGCTCTTGTATCACATCTTGGTTTTAAGGGATTTGTACAATCAGCATTAGAGCAGCATTCAATTTCAGGATAAGCAGCGTCTATTTTTCCATCACAATCATTGTCAATTCCATCACTGCATATTTCTGCTGGCTTTGTTAAGCGCCATAATTTTCCTGTTGCGCCAGTAGTGCAGTAATATGTTGAGCCTGCGCATGTTTGCGCGCCGCAATTAGCAGCAATGTCTGAAGGGCCTTGGCCGCAATATGCATATCCATCGCTATAAACATAGCCGCCAACAGCATTTACGCAAGTGTGCGAGGCTGAGCATGTTTTTGGCATAAGGTAATATCTATTATCTGCGCAATCAGCCTTGGGGTTGCAGTGTGCATCATCATCGCACTCTATTATTGTTGTTGTAGTGGTTGTTTAACCATTCTGCAGGGTTTCGCCGGACACTGTTACCTTAATCTCAAAACATATTTATTCTCAAAGCACAATTCTCTCCAAAGAAAGTGAGTTTGGGCACTAAAAGAGGTGCTTCAACATGGCAAAAAAT
>Ga0209541_10013006_pt1 | contig 12784 bp, 17 predicted proteins | sample RifCSPlowO2_01_FD_184027 | JGI IMG/M metagenome (GOLD analysis project Ga0209541, IMG submission 184027) | Groundwater microbial communities from Rifle, Colorado - Rifle CSP2_plank lowO2_0.1 (SPAdes) (version 2) | ecosystem: Environmental > Aquatic > Deep subsurface > Groundwater | place...
CTGCGGTATAGCGCCACCCCAATTAGACAATTCAGAAAATAAACTCCCAGATGAAGAAAAATGTTATTTCCTAGATGAGGATGGCTATATATTTGATGAAGCCCCCTACTTTTCAGGAGAAGTTTATCTAAAATTCTATGGCTTGATCAACAAGACTATGACCGAGAATGGAGAGAAGCCCTCGGGTTTTTATTTCTATCAAGCAAATTTCGGAAAATTAATTTTACTAAAAGAAACGTTAGAAAAAATAGGCATAAAACCGGTAATATTTTATATCCAGGACAATAGAGACGTCAAAATGTTTCTTTCCCCTTTATTGAAATCACAAATGGGGCCAGAAATAATCTTTAAATTAGATTCGGATTTAGAACAGATAGCAGAAAATTTACAATCGGTACTTACAACAGAACCTTTACAATCAGAATTTAAAAGTAAATATTCTTCTCTCTTATATATTGACCTTAGATTTGGGAATAAGGTTTACTATAAATTTAAATGAATAATTTAGGATTTTGGGAAAAATTAAAGAAGCCCGCCTCGACTCGCAAAGGCTCGCCGACGCGAGGCGGGCCTATTTTTTGCCTCGCACCTATGGCTGATGTTACGGATTGCGCTTTTAGACAGATCATAGCTAAATATGGCAAACCCGACGTTTTTTGGACTGAATTTGTCTCTGCAGACGGTTTAGTACATCCCAAGGCACAAAAAAAGCTTTTAATTGATCTAAAATTTTCCCCTAAAGAGCATCCGATAGTGGCTCAACTATTCGGATCAAACGTAGAAAACATGAAAAAAGCCTCGGCTCTTTGTAGAAAGTTGGGGTTTGACGGCATAGATATAAATATGGGTTGTCCAGATAAATCGGTCGAAAAACAAAATTCTGGCGCTGCTATGATAAAAAATCCGGAATTGGCAAGAAAAATTATTCGAGCGGCTCGTGAAGGTGGTAATGGGCTACCTATTTCTGTCAAAACTCGTATTGGTTACAACCCTCCTCCGCCTAAAAGCTTCGGACAGGCGGGTAAAAATGGAACTTATTTATTAGATGAAAAATGGATAAAAAGTTTATTAGAAGAAAATCTAGCAGCCTTGGTTGTACATTTACGTACTCGTAAAGAAATGTCTAATGTTCTAGCGCATTGGGATTTAATGAAAAGAATAATTAAAATTCGTAATGAGATGGGGAAGGAGACCTTGATAATAGGCAACGGAGATGTTTTGGATTTAGAAGAAGCTAAACAAAAAATAAAAAAAACGGGTTGCGATGGAGTAATGTTAGGTAGAACGATTTTTGGAAATCCATGGTTGTTTGCTAATAAAATTCCTTTACTTCAGGATAAATTAAAGGTCCTAATTGAACACACAAAACTTTTCGAAAAATTACTTGGTAAACATAAAAATTTTACAGTAATGAAAAAACATTTTAAAGCTTACGTAAAAGATTTTGAAGGCGCGAAAGAACTCCGCGCAAAGTTAATGGAAACGAAAAATACTAAAGAAGTGGAAAAAATAGTAAAAGATTTTTTATAAAAAAATAAAAGAAAATCAAAAATTTTTGAGCCTTCGCCCTCGGAGTCATGAGGACAGGGGACCAACACGACTCTTAAAATTTTTATTTTCTTTTATTTTTAAAAGAGATATAATCGAAATATGCACGATTTAGCTTTATATCGAAAATACAGGCCTAAAAGTTTTAGTGAGGTTCTAGGCCAGGATCACATAGTAAAGGTTTTAGAGATTTCAGTAGAAACTAATAAGGTTTCCCATGCTTATCTTTTTGTCGGTTCCCGTGGCACAGGCAAGACATCTGTAGCCCGAATTTTCGCTAAAGAAATAGGGGTTTCGGAAAATGACTTATATGAGATAGACGCGGCCTCAAATAGGGGTATAGAAGACATCAGAGCCCTTCGAGACGGCGCTAGAGTCTTGCCTTTTGATTCAAAATACAAAGTCTATATAATAGATGAGGTGCATATGCTTTCTAAAGATGCTTGGGGTGCTTTGCTTAAAACCTTAGAAGAACCACCGAAACATGTCATCTTTATTTTAGCTACCACTGAAATTCATAAGGTGCCGGAAACAATCATCTCTCGCTGTCAGGTTTTTACTTTTAGAAAAGCTTCTGACGTGATTTCTAAAAACATGATTTTAGAAATTTCTAAAAAAGAAGGTTTTGATTTAGACAATAGCACTGCCGAACTGATAGCAATATTAGGTGATGGATCTTTTCGTGATGCCTTAGGTACTCTTCAAAAAGTTTTAAATTTTTCTGTTGATTCAAAAGGTAAAAAAGTAAAGAAAATAAATAAAGAAGATGTAGAAAAAATAACCGGCGCTCCAAAAACAATCTTAGTAAATGATTTCATCTCCGCTATCGCTCAGAAAAAATTGGAAGATGGAATTATGACTATCAGGAAAGCGGCATCAGAAAATTTAGATATGAAGCTTTATTCCAAACTTATTATAGAAAAATTTCGCATGGCAGTAATTTTGAAATATGCCCCGAAATTAGAAAAAGAGATGGCAGGGGATTGGGGAGAGGAAGACTTAAAATTTTTGAAAGGTTTAGTACAAGATGATAAGGAAGGATTGCTCCGTTCTAAAGCATTATCAATTTTGCTTGAAGCATACAACGACATAGATCGTGCTTTTGTCTCTGAACTTCCATTAGAACTTGCATTAGTAAAAATAATAAGTAAAGATAAGGAAGTTGTTTAATAAAACATTTGGGGATCGTCTAACGGTAGGACGTCTGCCTTTGAAGCAGAAAATTTTGGTTCGATTCCAAGTCCCCAAGCACTTCTTCGCCTTCGCTGGACTCAGGCTCATCAGTGCCTGCGGCCAGCAATACAAAAAGAGAAGAAGTCCCTGAGGAATTTATGACGAAGGGCCTGTGTTATGATTAATTTATGTATTTCACTTACATTTTAGAGTGTTCTGATAAAAGTCTATATGTAGGTTGCACAAACAACCTCAAAAGAAGATTGGAACAACACAATGATTCCAAATGGGGTGCACACTACACAAAAATAAGAAGACCTGCGATTTTAAAATATAAAGAAGAGTTTAAAACATTAAAAGAAGCTCGGCGACGTGAGACTGAAATCAAAGGTTGGAGAAGAGAGAAGAAATTAGAATTGTTTAATAGAATTAAAATATAAAAATATGGATTTAAAAGATTTTATATCAAAAACTGTTTCAGAAATAATTGCAGGTCTTGATAAAGCATCCAAGACAACAAACAAGGATGTGGGATTATATTCTATGGGTGAAAGTAACCGGCGTCATATTGAATTTGATGTAGCAGTTACAGTAGGAAATAAAAAAGAAACTGCTGGCGGTCTAGGCATAAAAGTTCTTTCAATGATTCAGGCAACTGGAAAAAAGTCTCTAGAAACAACAAATACAACTATAAGCAGAATTAAGTTTGGAGTGAGGATAAAATAATGCTGTCCCAACTTCACGCCATACGGCCAGCTAGAGTTTTCTAATAATTTAAACTAGGAACAAAAAAAGATATAAAAGGACCTATAAGTAAAATTATCTCAATCCACATTACCGACAAAATAAATTTTTTATTTAATTTTCTAGCATATTTACCAATAGTGTAGAAAATAGCAAAGCTAATAGCTGTTAAAACAAAAATGTAAACAAATATGGCATAAGGAAAGCAAAAAAAGCCACTACATGAATAATAACTATGAAGAAGGTAGGGAATTGGTAATAATAATAAAATTGGAATACCATATCCAAAAAAATTCTTCCATTTATTTTTTGACTCTGAAATCAAAACAGGGATTACTATCACAAACAAGGAAGCAAGTATAGATATAACAACTTGTGGTATTAAGGTATCTAACCCAAATCCATCATGAGAAATAAATATTAAAACAAAAATTACATCAATAATTGCAACTAATACTACTAACCAAACATACAAACGTCTTTTGTCTGTTTCCATAAATATAATTATATCATAAAATAATAAACCCAGATACTACTAACCAGATCAAAGATTCTGAATTTATATGAAGAACTCCCAGCCATTGATTTTAGTCAAAAAAAGAATTATAATACCTGTATGATTATACTATTTATTTTTGGTTTATTGCTTGGGGCAGTTGCTGTTATTTTTGCGTTGCAAAATATTGTTGTTATAACTGTTACTTTTTTCTCATGGCACCTAACGGGCTCTCTTTCTTTTATTTTATTATTAGCTATTACCTCTGGAGTAATTATTGCAACTTTTCTCTTACTTCCAGAATTTATAAGTAACTACTTTAAATATAAAAGTTTTATAAAAGAAAATAAAAGGCTTGAAGAAGAGCTCCGAAAGCAAAAAGAACTAACTGTTTTTGCTAAAACCATTCCTCCAACCAATGAAGAGATTTCAAAAATTGAAAATGGAGAGATAAATAATACTATTAATTAAATAAATCAATTTTGATTCAACTTTGATATAATAGAACCATGAAAAAACCATTTTTACATGCATTAGCAGCAGATCTTTATATCGTTGTTATAGTTCTCATTATTCAATTCTTTGGCTCTGCTTTAAAGGACCAAGAGGATACAATAATTATTCCAATGACTATGTTAAGTCTTTTTGTTTTATCAGCTGCCGTTATGGGATTTTTATTCTTATCTGAACCGTTATATTTACTCATGGAAAATCAAAAACGAGAAGCTATTGTTTTCTTTGCTAAAGTTGTAGGAATTTTCGCTTGTTTTGTAGCGATTTTTACAATCTTACTTTTTCTTGTTTGAATCTTTATAAGAAACTAACAAAATATCATGGATAACGAAAGATTTATATTAAATACAGCAGAAAAAAGGATAAAAGATTGTTTAAAAGATTATTCTAATGAATTCTTAGCGATAAATATTACACTATCAAGTAGTGGCATAGAGGGTGTTCGTGAACTTTTAAGGAGTGGCTATAAAATACCGACTATTGAGGAATACTTAGAAAAAACTCGTAAGGAAAAAAGGAAACGGTTAGTGCCCAAGATGAGAAAAATCCTATGTTTGTAGAAAAGATAAAAATATTTAATGATTTAGCAAATGAAATAAATACTCTAGGTAAAAATATAGATGAAGAAACAATAAAAGAGATAATAGGAAAAGTCATGAAAAATGCTTATTAAAAATACAGATATGACATAATAAATAAATATAGTATAATATATCATATATGGATCAATTTCGTGACTCTATAAAAAAACAGGAAGAGAAAAAACCAATCATAGATATGGTAGCTTTTCGTAATGAAATAAATGAGTTAAAGAAGAAAAGAAAAAATGGGGAAATAGAAGGCATGATGGATCTTCTCAGTATAAACCCTGAATATCTCACAGAAAAAGATGCTTACATGTGGGAAAGGGTAAAAAGTCATGGGAAAAATCCAATTACACGAATTGAACTTGAACAATATCGTGAAGATGTAAAAAATTCCCAGAGATTTGAATCTCTTATTACTCAAAAACTTTCTTCTGTTTGGCTTTCAGAGGAACAAAAAAATATAGAAAATTCAAAACTTAAAAAATAAAAAATCATGATTAGAAATGTAAACAAAGAACACAAAGAAAAATAGTGATCAGATGAAAAATGAAACTAGACAATGTCAAAATTGTAAGCAAGACTTCACTATTGAACCTGAAGATTTCAATTTTTATGAAAAAATAAAAGTCCCTCCGCCGACCTTCTGCCCGGAGTGTCGACTCATCAGACGCATGGCTTGGAGAAATGAACGCTCCTTGTTTCATGCAGAGTGTGATAATTGTAAGAAAAAAATATTTTCTTCGTATGCACCAGGTACTTTTTCTGTTTTCTGTAGGGATTGTTGGCTTTCTGATGTATTTAATCCTCTAGCTTACGGAGTTGATTATGATTTCTCAAAACCATTCTTTGAACAGTTTAAGAAACTTTTGGATAGAGTTCCTCGTTTAAATCTTTTCCATATTAATACAAAAAATTCAGATTATTCTAACGCGGTCAGAGATAGTAAGAATGTATATCTCTCATATTCTATAGTAGAAGGAGAAGATGTGTATTACTCCAAAGATATGGATCGCTCAAGACAGATTTATGATAGTATCACAACAACTGATTCTGAGAAATCTGCTTTTCTTGTTTATTGTGTAAATGATTATAAAGTTGTTTATTCCATAATGACTATGGATTGTTTTGATTCTTCTTTTCTTTTTGATTGTCGTAATTGTTCTAATTGTTTTATGTCTGCTAGTTTGCGTAACCAACAATATGTATTTAGAGGACTTAAATATAGTAAAGAAGAGTATTTTAATTTAATGAGTCAAGTTGATACTGGTAGTTATGAAGAATTTAAAAAATTAATAATGGAGTTTGAAGAGATGAAACAAAAAACAATTCATAGGTACTCTCATGTCGGCAAATTAGTTGTTAATTCCACGGGTGACGCTATAAGTAATGTAAAAAATTCTAAAGAATGTTTCAATGCTTATGACTTGGAGAATGTAAAATGGGCTTACCGATGTTTCTCTTTAAGAGACGCTTATGATTGTAACTATGGTGGACTTATGTCAGAATTAGTATATGAATTTATATCAGGAGGAAAAGAACAAAACAAAGCTTTTTTTACTATAGCAGCCATGAATTCTTTACGTGATACTTATTATACTGGTTGGTGTGTAGGCTCAAAATTATTTGGTTGTTTTGGTATAAAAGGTGAAAATTACTGTATTTTAAATAAAAAATATTCCAAAGAAGAATATGAAAAATTAATACCTAAAATAATACAACATATGAACGATATGCCCTATATAGACAGCCAGGGAAGAGTATATCGTTTTGGTGAATTCTTTCCCCTTGAATTATCTCTTTTTGCATATAATGAATCTCTAGCTCAAGAATCTTTCCCATTAAACTCTGAACAAATAAAAGATAAAGGTTACATATATAGAGAAAGCAAAAAGAAAAATTACGAAATCACCAAAAAACCAGAAGATTTACCGGATAATATATCTGAAACAGGAGATGATATCTTAAAGGAGATTGTTGAATGTAAACACAAAGGAGAATGTTTACATCAATGCACTACTGCTTTTAAAATACATCCCGAGGAACTTTCTTTTTATCGTAATTTTAAGCTTCCAATCCCACGTCTATGTCCAAACTGTCGATTTTACAAAAGATTGGAATATCGTAATCCTTGGAAACTCTGGCACAGAAAATGCATGAAAGAAGGCTGTAATAATGAATTTGAAACTTCGTATGCTCCCAACAGGCCAGAAATAATATATTGTGAAAGATGCTACCAGCAAGAAATGTATTAGTACATATATCAGCCATGGCGTATATGTGTAAAATAGATGTCTGGTGTTTAAAAATCTGTTATACTATTAAGCATGACTTTTAAAAAAATTGGAATAATTTTACTTCTAATATTTTCAATATTACCAATTCAAAAAATATTCGCCCAAAATTCTAACACTGGTTTTGTCTCGGGAAATATTTGGTATTCCCAAGATCCGTTTGAGGAAGGGGATAAGATCAAGATTTTTACCTTTATCTTTAATCCTGACAGCAAGGAATTATCCGGTACTGTAATCTTTTTTGATAAAACAGTTTTACTGGGTAAAAAAGACTTTATCCTACCCGCTAAAACGGCAAACGATATATCTATTGATTGGACTGTAACGGTAGGGGACCATATTATTTTTGCTAAAATAGAAAATGCAAAATTTTTAGTATCAAAAGGGAAGTATGAAGAAGTTTATTTAGCCGAAAATGAAACAGAAAAAAGTTCGCGTACCGTTTCGAAAAAAATAACCTCCAAATCAGAAAATTCTAATATAAACTCCGAGACAACCGCCGGTACGACCGTTTCAGATATAAAAAAGATAATAGAAGAAAAGACACCTACTTTTATCGCTGAACCGATAGTTTCTACTGTTAGCACCTTAGAAGAATTTAGAATAAATACAAATATTGCGTCAGACAACAAAAAGGAAGAAATAAAAAATGAAATTAAAGCCTTGGATGCCCCCCAAAATGCATCCAAAGAGAATGTTAAAGCAAATCCGCTATTAAAACCATTCAAGTACGTAGAAGTGTTTCTACTTTCTGTTTTCTCTTTTATTTTGAATAATACAATTTTATTTTATGGTCTTTTGGTTATTATTATCTTTTTCATTTTACGTTTTATTTGGAAGAAAATCTTTTAGAATAGAATTTGTATTTTAAATTTAAGCGTGTAAAATAGGATTATGATACTCCGAGTTTTTGCCTCTTTATTAATATTATTGTCAATCCTTTACATGCCTTTCTGGCTATCTGTGATATTAGTATTGGGGGCAATGGCTTATTTCTCTTTCTTTTGGGAAGGTGTTCTTTTGTTTTTTATTTCGGATTTACTTTATGGAGTAAAAGAAACTAGATTTTTAGGCATATTTTTTGTTTCTCTTATTATTTCTTCCTTGTCCTTAATAATAATAGAATTGTTGAAAAAGAAAATCAGGGTTTCAAAACCAATGATAAAATGATTAGAAAAATATTATCAAAACGAAAAATAAAAAAAGCTAATTTTTTCGTAGAACCCGATGAGATTTTTCTTGATTCTAAAAATCTGCAAAATTTTGATCGTCAACAGTTTGAGGGTCGAATAGAAAGACCAATTTCCAAAAAAACCATCTTTCTTATCGGCATTTTTTTCTTGTTATTTTTAGGAATATTCTTAACTAGACTTGGATATCTTCAAATACAAAAAGGCGAAGCATTTTTGAACAGAAGTGAAAATAATGTCTTGGAAAAACAAATTATTTTCAGTGACAGGGGAATTATTTATGACAGAAATAAAATAGAACTTGCTTGGAATAAAAAAGAAGAAAATGTACCCACTGCCATCCGCACGTATTTGGCACCTGGATTTTCGCATCTTTTAGGTTATGTAAGTTATCCGATGCAAGATAAAACGGGAAATTATTGGCAAAGTGAATTTGTAGGTAAAGACGGACTTGAAAAACAATACGATCAATTATTAAAAGGTGAAAATGGCTCAAAAATAGTGGAGATAGATGCACGTAAAGAAATCCATTCAGAAAATATTGTTAATGCTCCGAAACGCGGCACTGACATAATAACTACCATCGATTCGCGTATTCAAACAGAGTTGCATACTTTAATTAAAAATTTGGCACAAAGTAATTTTTTTTCGGGCGGGGCGGGAATATTAATTAACATTAAAAATGGAGAAATATTGACTTCCGTCAGTTTCCCAGAATATGATTCCGAAACTCTTTCATTGGGAGAAGATACGAAAAAAATCGAAAGTTATTTAAATGATAAAAGAAAAGTTTTTTTAGACAGAACTATATCCGGTCTTTATACGCCTGGTTCTATTGTAAAACCTTTTTTTGCCTTTGGAGCTTTGGCAGAAAGCATAATTGATCCATATAAAAAAATATTGTCCACAGGCTCTATTTCCATCCCCAATCCATATTTCCCCGACCAAAAAACTGTCTTTAAAGATTGGAAGGCGCACGGATGGGTAAACATGCGAGAAGCCTTAGCCGTATCAAGTGATATTTATTTTTATGAAATTGGAGGGGGTTTTGAGGAGCAAAAAGGCATGGGTATAGTAAATATCGAAAAATATGCCAAACTTTTCGGCATTGGAGAAAAAACTGGTATTGACTTGCCAGATGAAAAAGGAGGAGTAATTCCTAGCCCTTTGTGGAAAATAAAAAACTTTAATGGTGAACCATGGCGCATAGGAGACACATATCACACAGCCATTGGACAATATGGTTTTCAGGTAACTCCTATGGAAATGACCCGAGCAGTATCCGCTATAGCAAATTATGGTTCGCTTATTACTCCTCATTATATTTTAGGAGACATAGAAAAAGAGAAGAATATTTCAAAGATAGATTTTGAAAAAGAATATTTTGATGTTGTCCATGAAGGAATGAGACAAAGTGTTTTGGTTGGGACTTCTTCATTGCTTAACGTATCTTATGTGCAAGTAGCTGCTAAAACCGGTACAGCGCAGTTAGGTGTAAATAAAAATAAAGTTAATTCTTGGATTATCGGCTTTTTCCCGTATGAAAATCCCCAATACGCATTCAGTATAATGATGGAGGCTGGTCCTTCTTCAAACAGCGTAGGCGCTTCTTCTATAATGCGCCGGCTTTTAGATTGGATGTCTGTAAATACTCCGGAATATTTCTAATCTTGATTTTTTATAGGCTTTTACGCTATAATATACAAATGAGTAAAGTAAAAATAATTTTCGGCTTAAGTGTTTGGGTAACGATATTGCCATATTTAGGGTTTCCTTATTCCCTGAAGAATGTTTTGTTTTCTGTCACCGGTTTAGGACTTATTTATCTTACTTATATGCTATACAGAGATTTCAAAGCAGGGGAGACAGCAGAAAAAACTTTTGATAATTTTTCTGAAAATAATAACTTCGAGAAAAATCAAATTAAACCCCAAGAGCCTGCCGATTTAAATAAAGAACAATTTTAATGACTTTTAAAAACAATTTCATTTCAGAATATTTTAAAATGAGACGCGCCTTTGCTACTATACTGCTCGTAGCCCTTTTTTTTGGTTTGGGTGTTTATATAGGATTTAATAAAAGACCGGAGATTAGCAAAGTAGAAAATTTATTGGGAAAAGAAACTGCCGTCGCCACAGAAGCTGATTTTTCTCCATTTTGGAAAGTCTGGAACAATATTAATGAGAAATATCCAAATGCTAGCAAAATAAGTGATCAAGATAAGATTTACGGGGCTATTTCGGGGCTGGTAGATTCTTTAGATGATTCCTATAGTGTATTTTTCAAACCGGACGAAGCAAAGTTATTTGAAGATGATATACAAGGGAATTTTGGAGGGGTTGGCATGGAAATCGGCGTAAAAAATAAAACACTCACGGTAATTGCTCCTCTTAAAAACACTCCCGCTTATAGAGCTAATATAAAATCAGGCGATAAAATTCTAAAAATTAATGACCTGACCACTTCCGGTTTAAGTGTGGAAAAAGCAATAAAATTAATCAGGGGAGATGTAGGCACGACGGTAGCACTCACAATTTTACATGAGGGAGACAAAGAACCGAAGGAAATAAAAATTGTAAGAGATATTATTAACATACCTACTCTCGATACAGAATTAAGAAAAGATGGCATTTTTGTTATAAAACTTTATAGTTTCTCTGCCAATTCAGCTAATTTTTTTCGCAAAGCATTGAAAGAATTCTCTTTGGCCCAATCTGATAAATTACTGCTCGACTTAAGAGGAAATCCCGGAGGATATTTAGACGCGGCCGTCAGCATGTCTAGTTGGTTTTTGGAAGGAGGTAAAACTGTGGTAACAGAAGATTATGGAAATAACACAAACCCCAAAATATATAGGAGTCAGGGCTATAATATTTTCTCTGATAAATTAAAGTTTGCTATCTTAATAGATGATGGTTCTGCTTCAGCCTCCGAAATTTTCGCTGGGGCGATGCAAGATTATAAAAAAGCTTTTTTGATAGGAGAAAAAAGTTATGGCAAGGGTTCTGTTCAAGAAGTTGTAAAAGTAACCCCGGATACAATTTTGAAAATTACAGTGGCTAAATGGCTGACCCCTAATGGTAATTCTATTTCTGAAAAAGGTCTGATCCCTGATTATGAAATACTTATTACCAAGAAAGATCTTGAAGAAAAAATGGATCCGCAGTTGAATAAAGCGGTAGAATTATTAAACAACTGGCCGAAAAAATAAAATATGCAAGTGATTTTTTTACAGGACATACCTAGGGTAGGTAAAAAATACGACATAAAAAAAGTGAGCGACGGTTATGCTGTGAATTTTTTGTTTCCTAAAAAATGGGCTGTGAAAGCGACTGTCGAAGCCATAGCAGAAATTGAGAGACGAAAAAAAGAAATAGTCATTGAAAGGGAAGTACGGGAAGATCTCCTAATCAAAAATTTAGATGAAATAAAAGATAAAATTATTACCATAAAAGCAAAAGCGGATGAAAAAGGCCATCTTTTTTCTGCTATTCACGAAAAAATGTTGGCAGAAGCTATGGAAAAAGAATATCATGCTCAAATAGATGAAAAATTTATTGCTCTAGAAAAACAAATAAAAGAAATAGGAGAATTCGAAATCCCGATTCTTGTAAAAAATAAAAAGTCTTCATTCAAGCTCATTGTAGAAAGAATATAAAAAATCCCCTCGGCAGGGGATTTTCACGTGATATTTAAACTACATTTACCACTTTTTTCGCTATTGTTCTGCCGTTAAAAGAAGTCTTGCGTCTAGAGCCAAATTTGACCGTACCAGACTTTAAAGCAAAAAGTGTGTGGTCTCTGCCCATTGATACATTATTACCCGCCATAATGACCGTACCGCGTTGGCGAACGATAATAGAGCCTGACTGCGCCTTTTGGCCATCTGCAAGTTTAGTACCAAGGTATTTGGGGTTTGAATCTCTTAAATTTTTCGCTGTTCCACCGGCTTTCCTGTGTGCCATAGACTAAATATTTAAAATTACTTATAATGAGATAATTACAAGTATAAACAATTATATGGAAAAAATCAAGCCACTCATAAAACACTGGATAGAAAGTGATACAGGAAAGGATGTTTTAGTAATTATTATCATTATTTTGGTTGGTTTAGGTTCGTTTGAATTAGGCAGATTATCAAAAGACAACGCTAATTCCGGCATAAAAATAGAATATTCAGATCAAGAAGCCAATATCTTAGGATCTATAGATCAAAATTCAACCGATTTATCTCCAAATCCA
>Ga0209541_10013007_pt1 | contig 12784 bp, 11 predicted proteins | sample RifCSPlowO2_01_FD_184027 | JGI IMG/M metagenome (GOLD analysis project Ga0209541, IMG submission 184027) | Groundwater microbial communities from Rifle, Colorado - Rifle CSP2_plank lowO2_0.1 (SPAdes) (version 2) | ecosystem: Environmental > Aquatic > Deep subsurface > Groundwater | place...
TGATTAGTTCTTTTTTAACTTGGTCTGAAAAACCATTTGGTTGCGAACGAAAACAAGGGCTTTGTTCTTTGATTAAAAATTTGAGATGATAGATTTGTATCATAAAAATATTATGGAGGAAATTTAAATGGCAAAAAATAATGGCATAGTAGACCAACGTGTTACTGGGTATACCCCTTTGACAAGTCCTTACCAACTTAAACAGGATATTCCCAGACCACATCAAGCAGTTGAAACAGTTACTCGTGGAAGAAGAGGTATAGAAAATATCCTTGATAACATTGACTTAAGAAAGATTATTATTGTAGGTCCTTGTTCAATAGACGATCCTAAAGCAGCTATGGAGTATGCAAATAGGCTTAAAGAACTGTCAGACAAAGTTTCTGACCAATTTTTAATTGTCATGAGAACATACTTTGAAAAACCGAGAACTAGCCTTGGATGGGAAGGACTCATTACCGATCCAAATCTCGATGGAACTAATGATATGAATAAAGGTTTGCATCTTTCACGTAAAATCCTTCGAGATATATCAGAAATTGGCTTGTTAACTGGGGTTGAGTATTTAGATTCGTTTACTCCCCAATACATTTCTGATCTTGTTTCATGGGCAGCCATAGGTGCCAGAACATCATATTCTCCACAACATCGTCAGATGGCCTCTGGATTATCTATGCCAGTTGGCATTAAAAATGATACTCATGGAGATTTGAATGTTGCAGTAAATGGGGTGCTTTCTGCAAAAGAGCCACATTCGTTTTTGGGAATTAATGAATATGGTGCTCCTTCAGTTGTCAATACTTCAGGCAACCCCTATGCTCACCTTGTTCTTAGAGGTGGTGATACCGGACCAAATTATGATAAAGAAAGTGTAAAAAAAGCTCAGGCTTTGCTTGAAAAAGCGGGAGTACTTCAAAATGTGATTATAGATTGCAGTCATGACAATTCAAGTAAGGACTATACCAAACAACCAGAAGTATTTGAAGATGTAACCAGACAAATTAAAGAGGGTAACAAAAAAATTGCTGGGTTCATGGTCGAATCTTACGTAAAGAAAGGTAATCAAAAATTACCTGCTGATCTAACTAAGCTTGACCATACTGTACTAGAGTACGGAAAATCTAAAACTGACGGATGTATAGATTGGGAAACAACAGATTTGCTTATAAGGGATGCCTACAGAATATTATCCCATAAAATATTTCCAGTCATCAAATAAACCCCCCAACCCAAAAACATTTAAATACTCTTCACTATTTTAGTTTTTACAGGTAGAAGTCTAATGGACAAAAAAAGAGAGTTTATTCTGTGGTTTAAAGACCTGACAATAGACGATGTTTCGTTAGTTGGTGGAAAAAATGCGTCTCTGGGAGAGATGTACAGGAATCTTGCAAAAAAAGGTATTAACATCCCAAATGGTTTTGCTGTTACTGCATATGCCTACAAGTATTTCTTAAAAAAAGCCAGAATTGAAAGCCAAATAAAGCAAATTCTTTCTGGACTGGATACAAGCAATATGCAGAACCTTTCTAAAAGAGGAAAGGATGTAAGGGAACTGATTCTAAAATCAGAGTTTCCAGAAGAGCTAAAAAATGCAATAATTGACGCTTACAGAAATTTATGCAAGGAGTATGGCAAAAATACAGATGTTGCTGTAAGAAGTTCTGCTACAGCAGAAGACCTTCCAGATGCAAGCTTTGCAGGCCAGCAGGAAAGCTACCTTGACATTAGAGGTGAAAAGGCTTTGCTGCAAGCGTGCAAAAAATGCTTTGCCTCTTTATTCACGGACAGGGCAATTTCTTACAGATTTGACAAGGGATTTAACCATTTCAAAATTTATTTGTCTATTGGTGTAGAGAAAATGGTAAGAAGCGATTTAGCTGCCAGCGGTGTTATGTTCTCAATTGACACGGAAACTGGTTTTAGAAATGCTATTTTGATTAATGGCTCTTATGGTTTGGGAGAAAACATTGTTAAGGGAACTGTAAACCCTGACCAGTTTTATGTATTTAAGCCTACCTTGAAAAGAGGATTCAGGTCGATAATAAGCAAAAAGCTGGGTGCTAAAAAAATAAAGATGGTTTATAGCAAACATGTGGTAGGAAAAACCACCAAAAATGTTAAAGTTCCTGATAATGAGCGTTTTAAATTTGTTTTAGATGATGACGAAATTCTAAAGCTTGCGCAATGGGCTATTATTATTGAAGACCATTACTCAAAAAAAGCGCATAAGTTTAAGCCAATGGACATTGAGTGGGCAAAGGACGGCAAATTAAACAAATTATTCATTGTTCAAGCAAGGCCGGAAACAATACACAGCCAGGAAGATGTTAACATTCTCAAGGAATACGCATTAAAAGAAAAAGGGCCAGTTATTGCAACAGGATTAAGCGTTGGCACAAAGATAGCGTCTGGAAAAGCGCATGTAATAAAAAGTGTGAATGATATAAAAAAATTTTACCCGGGTGAAGTGTTAATAACAGACAAAACAGACCCTGATTGGGAGCCGATAATGAAGATTGCTTCTGCAATAGTAACCAACAAAGGAGGTCGTACAGCGCATGCAGCAATTGTAGCTCGCGAATTAGGAATCCCTGCCATTGTTGGAACTGAAAATGGCACAAGAATCATAAAAAACGGCTTGGACGTTACAGTAAGCTGTGCAGAAGGCGAAGTAGGCAATATTTACAAAGGCAAGCTAAAATTTATTATCAACAAAATTAACTTGAAAAGATTAAAAATGCCGAAAACAAAAATAATGATGAATGTTGGAAATCCTGACCAAGCTTTTGAGTTCTCTTTTATTCCAAATGATGGTGTTGGATTGGCAAGAGAGGAATTTATTATAAGTTCCTACATTAAAGTCCATCCATTGGCATTATTATACTATAACAAGCTTAAAGACAGGAAAGTAAAGGAAGCTATTAACAAATTAGCTCATGCTTACAAAAATAAGGTTGATTATTTTATTGAGAAGCTTGCTCAGGGAGTTGCAATGATTGCAGCGGCTTTTTACCCAAAAGATGTCATAATAAGAATGTCTGATTTCAAGTCAAATGAGTATGCCAATCTGATTGGCGGCCATGAGTTTGAGCCAAAAGAAGAAAATCCAATGCTTGGCTGGCGAGGTGCTTCAAGATATTATGCTGGAAACTACAAAGAAGCGTTTGGTCTGGAATGCATGGCTATGAAAAAAGCAAGGGATGAAATGGGCTTAACAAACATAAAACTTATGGTTCCTTTCTGCAGAACTGTTGAGGAAGGCAGGCTAGTTATTGCTGAAATAAAAAAATATGGCCTTGTTCAAGGCAAAAATAACTTGGAGATATATGTAATGTGTGAAATCCCTTCCAATGTTATTTTAGCTGATGATTTTGCAAAGATATTTGACGGATTTAGCATTGGCAGCAATGACTTAACGCAATTAACACTTGGCCTTGACAGAGATTCAGAGCTTATCAGCAGGCTTTATGACGAAAGAAACCCTGCTGTTAAAAAATTGATTGCAGAAGTGATAAAAAAAGCAAAGAAAAATAAGAGGAAGATAGGAATCTGTGGACAAGCTAGTTCAGACTACTTAGATTTTGCTCAATTCTTGGTTAGGTGTGGTATAGATAGCATTTCTCTAAACCCTGATACAGTAATTAAAACAACTATAGCAATAGCAAAAGAAGAGAAAAAATTAAGAAAATAGTTATTTTTCCAAAACAACAATTTTTCTTGTCAAGTTGCCATGCACATAGCTTTCAAACTCATTAATTAATTTCAATTTAGAGTTTTTAATTAATTTTTTATAATTAATGTAGCTTGGAAATATTATTACTGCTCTTTTAATTAATATTTTCTCCAGTTTTTTTATTACTTTATTGTAAAATGATTCCAAATACTTTTTCATTTTTTTCCTGTTATTCCTTGTTACCCTGACATTCTCCATAATATTTGCACTTAGCCCGTAAGGCAAATCAGAAACAATATATCTATATTTTTTATTTACCTTAAAAAAATCCTTAACTGCCAGCTTGCAATTTTTAATTTTGTAATGCTTTAAGTTGACCATTGATTTCCAAATCATTTTCTTATTGATGTCATAGCCTATTGTTTTTATTCCCATCAATCCAGCTTCTATTAAAATTCCTCCTGAGCCGCAGAAAGGATCCAAAATAACTTCATTTTCTTCTGCACTTGTCAAATTCACCATTGCCCTTGCCAATTTTGGATGCAAAGAAATAGGGCTTGGTCTTGGTCTCAAATGAGATTTTCTTTTCTCAAAATCATGTTTCGATTTTTCCAATAATAAACAACAAAAAACCTTATTTCTTGTAAAAAATATTTGTATTGGTGTTTTTGGATTATCAAGATTGACTTTTGGTTTCTTTACATTTCTCCACACATAAGAAGCAAGCTCTTTTTCAGAATAATTTTTATTTTTTTTAATTTTTTTATTCTTTTTTGGATTTTTTATTATTGAATTAATTTTATTAGTCCTAATGCAAAAATCATCTTTGTAAATGCGATTCCACTCAAAATTTTCCATGTTTTTTAGGAAATCTTTATATGACGACTCAAATAACAATGAGTGAATAGATTTTGTATACGCTAATCTTTTCGATAAGTTTTTAATAACCAACGGAGTTTGTGCCAGAAATCTTTGATTTCCAAGCATTCTTTTATTTTTTATCTCTGTAATAAGAATATTGTTTATTGAAGAATGTCTATTAGTACCTATTAATGAAAGAACTTCTTCTCTTGCAATTTCCAGATTCTCTTTAGATAAAAGAAATGCATATTCCATAAAAGCAGAGAATAATCTATAATTTAAAAACTATTTTGTTTATTTCTTCAATTTCTTATAGCCAAGCCAGATCAATATAGCCAAAGTAATGCCAAAAATTGTGAATCTTCCATAATCAGGAAGGCTTGTCCAATATTGTATTGTGCCGTACATTATTGCCAATATTCCGCCACCCATTAATCCTGAACTGACGCTTGCTATCTTTAACGCAAAACCAATAATTAAAACCACCACTCCTATAACAGTTGCTATTATGAATACATTTCTGCTATAATTTTCCCTTATATCATTATATTCTTTTTCACAGGTTTCACAATAGTAGCTTTCAACACATCCATTCTCGTCGTATTTGGGTGTTATGTATCCTTTATCTTTACATTCGTTATTCAAATTTTCATCTACTTCCATGCTTGTACAGTTAACAGGCTCTTTTAAAGGCATAGGGACTGGTCTCTTGATATATCTGTCTTCACAAAAATCTTCATACTTTGGCGCTTTGTAAAAAGTAAGTATCCCAAAACCTACAAAGAATACAAATACTATTGCAATTGCTATAGCTAAAAATACCTGTTTAAGTTTTGACATAGTAAAAGTTGAATATTTAGAGGTATAAAAATCTATTTATTTCTATTTTATTTTCCATATAGAAAACTATAAATACTATTTGTTAAACTTAATGCGTATGGCAAAAGGAAGGCCTGTAAAATCCGAAATAAGGCAGAATATAGTTGAAATTCTTTATTTTATGAAAGAAGGTTATGGCTATGATATCTATAAGGCCTATGTTGCAGTATTCCCAAAAGTCACTATGAGAAGCATTTATTACCATCTTAAGAAAGGCGTTGATTTGCATGAATTCAAGGTCAGCAAGATAGAAAGGGAAAAAGGTGATTACTCTTGGGGTGGAGAAGCAGAAAAGATCTATTATAGCTTAGGCGATGCGGCAAAACCATCTGGAAATGAAAAGGCTAAAGAATATTTTGAAAAAACAGTTAAAAAATAACATTAGAGATCCAAAGATTTAATATTTTTATAATGTGCCTATTAGATTTGAGCCCAGCCACCTAAAAAACGGCAGGAGAAGTAATATCAAAAGAGAAAGCAGAGATATCCAATTAGCAAATAGCCATATAGATGTGCTCTTTTCATTATTAGGTATCATCCTGTTAAAAAAAACCTTTAGCATCCTTGCACCATCTGTAATAAATATTGGCAATAAATTAATCAAACCTATATTAAGGCTAAGAAAATAAAGCCACCATAAAAATTGGCCAATCCATTTAAAAACATATGACAAAATATTGTTTAAGGCATTGTCCCTTTTTAACTTTAATTTCTCTCCCAGAATAGACACTCCCAAGTAAGCTTTAGACGGGTCATCAGGATTCTCTATTGTTATAACAGTGTAGGTTGTAAAATTGGATTTTAGTTCTATCCATTGGTTAGGCTTCACATTTTCCATAACTCTTTGTAAATCTTCTGTTGTGAAGATAGGTTTATCATTTATTCCAATGATTAATGTATTGTTTGTAATGCCTGCTTTATCCGCAGGCAATCCTGGTTGGGGATTTATTATGATGCCTTCTGAATCGTATAAGCTGTTTACAATAGGGATTACTACAAATAAAAGGGCTAAGAAAACAACAAATACTGTCAAAAAATTTGCAAGTGGACCTGCTGCAAATATTGAATGTTGCACCCAATCTTTTTGTTTTGCAAGCTTCTTTTCATCAGGCTCAACAAAAGCTCCAAGTATTGGCCCGAAAAAAGCTATACCAGAATTTTTTAACTTTATTTTATAAGCACTCGCTACGATGCCATGTGAAAACTCATGAACTAAAATAATTATAAAAATAACTATCCAGCCTGTTATCAAAGGGAACACTAAACCTGTCCCGGCAATTGGCAAACCGGGAACGACAGGGCTGGCTCCAGCTGCTCCAGGTTCTTTTAAAATTAATTTGTATGCTCCAAATAAGATTATCAATAATATAAAAATCATTCCAGCAAACCCAACTATGACGCCTAAATGACCAAGGAATTTAACCAATCTTTCTGCTTTTTTAGCTACCCTGTCCATGAAGTTTACACCGATTTTTGTTCTGTAAAGATATACAAATTTTCCATGGACATCAAATTTCTTCCTGTTAAGATAAACAATCAAAAGAATTAAAGAATAGAAAATAATGGCAATTTTATATTTAAGAATAGCTAAGACAAAACTCATTTTTTCCTAACTGCTCTAAACTTTTTGCTTTGGCATCTTCTGCACTTAACTTTCCCTTGGATTATTTTTATATTCTGAGCCCTTATTTTAGTGCTGCATTTCTTGCATACAAATATATTTCTGATTTTCCTTGCTTCTGCTTCTGCAAACTTAACCAAAACAAACACCTTTTATATTTTTTACATATTTATTTTTCATTCTATTGGGATTTTATCTGTTTCATTATTTTATCATTAAGTATTATCCAGTACAATACATTTGAACCTTCAACAACTTGTCCCTTGAGCTCTTCTGGAATCTTTAAATCAAATGTTTCATATGTCTCAGAATCCATAACATTTGCAGCATCACCTTGAATAGATAATACCTGTGCTGATTTCTTTTCAACTATTGGGACTTCGACATTATCATGACCTGGCATTACCGCAACTCTTTTTTTTTCATCCACTAGACCAATTGCAGTTAGTCTTACTTTGGCATGGCCATGCTTCCCAGGCCTTGAAACCTGCATATCAACAACCCTACATGCAGCACCTTCAAGGACGATATAACTGCCTTTTTGTAAACTTCCAACACTTTGTAGTTTTGTTGCCATAAAATCACCAAAATCAATAGAAGTTAAGATAAAGGATTTATAAAGGTTTATATTTTAACTCAGTATCTCAAGTTTAACATCGCTTGCCTTAACTGTGACACGGCCAGCATGCTTTGCAAGATTTACAGCTTTTACAGCTATTTCATCAGCAATATCCTCAACAATATTCTTTAAAGCCAATTTTGCCTTATCTGAGACACGATCAGCCCCGCATTGCTTAAGTATCTTTTCCATTGCTGCCAACGGAAGAAGCCTTGAACTCATTGTACTAATCTCCTCCATGATATTTGAAAAAGATGGGTATATTTAAAGGTTTTGGAAATCCAAGATTTCCAAATACCCAAAAAAATGGAACATTTTTCGCTGGTTTTGAAAACCTTTTGGTTTCCAAAGCCCGAAAATTTTTTAAAATTTTCGCTGGTTTTGGATGCCCTTTGCAATTTTTGAATGTTTTTTGATTAGCTGGTTAAAGGCTATAGGAGCCAAAAATGTGCTGAATAACGCTACTAATATGATTACTGTAAATATATCTGAACTTATTAGGCCAGTATTAAGCGCTAAAGTGGCTATTACAAGCTCTGTATCCCCTTTAGGTATTACGCCCCATCCAACAATTAAGCCTTCGCTTAAAGTCCCTTTGCTTATCAAGACGCCTATAACAGTTCCTGCTAAAGTTCCTATGATATCTATCAATATTAAGATTAGCAATAAGAAAAGATTCGAAGGCAGTGTACCAATGTTTATATTTAATCCGACATTAACAAAAAATATTGGTATTAAAAATCCGAATGAGATGATGTGTATTGAATGCGAAATTTCATTTTTTCTCCAGGGTTTTCTATCATCTCCAGTAAGAAGTGTCTGCCTTACAAGCATCCCCGCTATTAAAGCCCCTATAAGCGAGCCAATTCCCAATAGCTCGGATAGGTAAGCTATTAAAAGGACTAGAATAAGAGCCCCCATAAAAAGAGTAGTCTGCGACTTGTCTTTCTGGAATAGTTTTAATGCCAATGGCACCAGCAAAAGTTTGAATAAAGTTACCATTAATGAAAATACTATTATGTCAATTATTAATTTTTGAAAGCTTAACTGTCCGGCAAGTGATGAGTGAAAAACAATTAATATGGAGCTGATAAGCAGCAATTCAAATACGTCATCAACGGTTCCAGTTGACAGTATTAAATTTCCTATCCTGCTTTTCAAAAGTTTTTTTTCTTCAAGAATATCCAATGAAATGGACTGGGAGCTGACAGAAACTGATATTCCCAGTATCAAAGAAACTATATTATTAAGATCAAATAAAAATTTCCCAACCAGAAAACCTGCAATTAATGGTATTGAAGTGTTGAAAAATGCTATCAAGGATGTTTCTTTAAAATTTTTTTTAAATTGCTTGAAGCTTATCTCCAATCCTACAAAAAAGAATAGCAAAATTACCCCGATATTTGCAAGAAATGAGAGTATTGACATTATCTCATTTGTTATGAGTACGCTTTTTATGATAGGTACCCCAAGGATTATGCCTCCTAAAATCTGGCCGATAACCCTGGGAAAATTGAAATGCCTGAAAATTTCTGATAGAACATAGGCAAGAATAAGTGCAATCAATGTTGTAAGCAGGGCATTAATCATAGGTTTTATATTTAATTAACTTAGATTATATAAAGTTTGCTTCATAAAGCTAAACTATTACTTAAATATTTAGCATATTATAGTTTCAAAACCACTTAAATATCTTGCTTCTCTTTCTTCTTAATAAGCTTTTAATCCTAACTTCCATTTCTTCGCTATTATGAAACTGTTTTTCCATTTGCTTAAATTCTCTTGTATGGTGAAAAGAACGCCCATTTTTTTCGTAAAATTTATGCTTTTTATGCAACACCTCATGGTACATTACATAGTCGAGTAAATCTTTATCTGTATCAAGAATCTGGCTTATTGATATTGTATCAGTTCCATATTCATAAGAGCCTAATCTTCTTATAGAAACATGCCATGTTAAATTTGGTTTTTCTATCAAACCAAAAAAATAGTTTTCATTTACCCTGTTAAAAGAATCTTCCAATATCGGATCGTTAATTATTTTTGGAATGCTTATATGCAGATTTCTGATAAAGTTATTGTATAGGTCAATATTCATTGTTTTTTTCTTTTCCTTAAATATTTTTAGCATTAATCCCTGGATTAGGCCAGTTTGTATTTCTCTGCTCACAGTTCTCCATTTCCTGCTTAAGTTAAACTGCAATGAGTTACCGGCATATCTGACATTGGCATTGTAAGGCTTAAACTTATCAGTATATTTTATCTTTAGTTCATAATTTTCTAAATTCTTTTCTGGAAATAATTCCTTAAATGCCTGCTCTGTTAATTTCATCTTTGATTATTATTTTTATTTAACATTAATTAATAATTATTCTTATATTAACTTTATTGGTTTTTAATTAATGCTCCTTAAGAATTACTGACTTCGTACCTTAAAATAGCTGCAACTTTGCCCATCTCCCTCAATTGCACCCCTTCTCTGGTTTCAGTAGAGATAATCCTAACCTCTGTCCCTACCACCTTTGCTTCATTCTCAAATTCATCTATTTCTTTTTCATTAAGTTTTTCTGACAGCAATAATATGTCAACAGCACCCAATTTTAGATTTTTCATAACTTCCTCAATACCATAAGACGCCATTCCTGGTTTTTTAGATAATAATTCAAAAAATTTTTCAAGAATTTTTTTTTCAGCAATTACTTCCTCTTTTGCAAGCACATCATGGCTTTTTTCCACCAGCTCCTGCAAACCAAAATCACCTGTATAGCTTAAGTCCTTTATAGCTATGATTTTGTTTTTTACTTCTGTTGTTATACCCCCAGAATCTATAAAATCGTATTTAGTTGGTCCAGGACCGCCAACAATTATTCCTTTTAGGTTCTTATTCCCCAAAAATTGGTCTTTCATATATTCAGCCACTTTCTTAAAGTGGTCTTTTTTTGCACCTTCCCTTAACCTTTCAAACCTAGCGGCTGAATTATGCACAAATATTCCATTTGCTATGAAATTTTGATCTTTGACAGAAATATCAATCATATCGACCGTTTTTTCTATTATATCTATTTTGTTTATCTTTACTGGAAGAATAGGCAAATCATAAATTTCCTCTAATTTTTTGTAAAGGGTGTTATCTTTAATATTAGCCAATATTGAATTCCTAAAAATTTCCTTACTCATCATCCTTTCGTTTCTAAAAAAGTTGCTTACTTTCGGAAATAATTTCAGATTATAGCCAGCTTTTTCGATTATTTCCCTTATTTTAGAACCAGAAACTAGAATTTGCCTTACATAGCTCGTATTACTTTTGTTTTCAAGTATCCTATCTAATTTTTTTATTTTTTCTAAAGAAGTGAACCAAATTTGTTTCTTAAATAGTTCTAAAGATTTTCTTTCTGAAATGTCTAGAGTGTATCTAATATTCCTGCTATAGGGATTTTTCCTATTATCATACTCCAAGAACGAAGAAATTATACTATATCTCAACAACAACATTTGTAATTGTTTAGCCAATATCCTGTTATTTATGCCAATGCCTATTCTCTGATTTTCTGAAGAGTAACCTTCTGCATCAAATAAGCCCCTCAAGAAAGATGCAACAACACTATCTTTAGCTTTGAGGATTGTACGAGGTATCTCTGAGTTCAAGGCCTTTTTAATTTCTGGAAACTCATTTCTAATCAATCTTACAAGTGGCCTGCTAGTTATTCTTAACTGATGATAATTTTTGCTTTTTCTGAATCGATAACTTATATTTGCATCAAAATATTTTTCAAATTTCTTCTTATAAGCCAATGCTACTTCTCCATTTTGTTCAAAGAAAGTTATCCTATTATTCTCGATGCACCCGTCACCTATAAAATAGCCAATAAACTGGGCGAAATCCTCATCTATTTCGTCTGGTAATTTTATATTTCTATACAAATAAGGCTTACAATATTTATCTAAAAATTCTTCAAAATTTATATTTAAAAAAGCACATAATCTCTCCAATAAGTTTCTATTAATATTTCTTTTCCCTAATTCTATAACTGAAACTCCTGTTTGAGTTATATTTAATTTTCTTGCCAACTGTCTCTGATGCAATTTTTTCCTTAGTCTTTTTTGTTTTAGTAATTCTTTACCATCTTTATTTATTGTGAAAGAGTTATAATATTTCAATGAGTTTATATGCTGTACTTCTCCTTCAACACTTATTTTTTCTGGCATTATTAACAAATCGCCAATTTTTAAGTCTTCGGCAGCTTTTTCTATAATTCTATTGTTAGTAACTACAAAAAACATATGATCTTTAGAGGATTCTATCTCAAGGCGAGGATTTTTAGTGGCAATCTTGTAAATTTGACTCTTCTTTACATTCCATTTGTCTAAAATATTCGAATTTCCAATTGAGCTATCGTTCATAATCATACTCTTAACCTTGTGAGGATTATGAACTAGCTCTATTTTGGAAAGAGAACCGTCAGATATTTGGATTAAAGAGCCTTTTACAAGGCATTGTCCTCCAGCACGTGTTTTCCCAGGAACTTCAGAATGCGTTTTAACTAAAGGCAATATTGTCTTGCCTCTCAGGTATGCTATATTTGCATCCCTCCTATCAACAATAACAAGCCCGTAAACCTCTTTAGTTTCAAGCATCTCCATTAATAAGTCAAGAACAAATTGTTTATCGCATCTGTATAGCCTAGTTTTTAGTGGCAAAGGAGGCTCAATGCTCCAAACTTTAAAGTCTTGAAAACCTTCTCTTTCCGCAACATTTCCTGAAAAAACTGCTAAACCGTTCTCAGGAGTCTTTTTGTATAGGCGCAAATGCTGCACCATCCTTTCCAAGGCATCTATTACATTCTTTCTTGTTGCAGCAGACTTAATGTTTGTTGCAGTGCCTTTTTCTTGTTCTAGATGATTAATAATCTTTATTATGTCGTAGCCTTGTGGGATATAAACAGATACAAGTTCTGTATGCCTGCCTCTATAGCGCTCAAGCTCTTTTATGAATTTCTTCAATTGATACTTTTGTTTTTCGGTTATATACATTTTAATCACTAATTTTTAGAGTTATAACTAATAAAAATAAGAATAAGTCATGCAGTTATTTCACTCTTATGATTATTTTGCATATCATACCTATATT
>Ga0209541_10013009_pt1 | contig 12780 bp, 14 predicted proteins | sample RifCSPlowO2_01_FD_184027 | JGI IMG/M metagenome (GOLD analysis project Ga0209541, IMG submission 184027) | Groundwater microbial communities from Rifle, Colorado - Rifle CSP2_plank lowO2_0.1 (SPAdes) (version 2) | ecosystem: Environmental > Aquatic > Deep subsurface > Groundwater | place...
CGCAGGAATTTGTTGACCCAAACATTAAGCTGTCTATGCTTGATGTAAAAGGTTTTGTGAAGGCTTCAAATTTGGACTGGAGTAAGATTTATTTCAGCGCCAAGCCCGGAACAAAACTTTATGCCAAAATCATGAGCATGAAAGACCGTTCCCACGATTATTTTTTTCGTGTCTTGGCTGCCTCGGACCTACTTTCTTTATCAAAAGAAAAATATTCACTTGTGTGTGATAGTTTTCTGCGAGTTCCTGGAACAAATGGCAAAAGACCATTGTCTCGATATGATTGCTGGTATACAAGTCGACAAGTGGAACAAGATAATGTTTTGGTTCCAATGCGTGCCACTGATGGTCTTATGATTGTGGCCAAAAACTCTTCGGCGCCCGCTACAACGATTGGTGCTTCAATGGTTTTTGTTTCACTCCTGCGTAAAAGTTTCCAAAAGTCCTTTTCAGAACTTAAGATAACTTTTGCTTCAGTTTGCGCGGTGGATGTTTTGGGTGGGCGTTGTGAGGATAGTTTTGATATTGAAATACCTACAAATTCTAGCACTAAGCAAAAACTAACTTTTGTACTTAAAAGGATGTCGGAGCTCAATTTTTTAAGCTATCAGGAGACTGGAGGAAGATATCACGTGGTAATTTCTCCACGCGAGGAACATCAGCAGATATTTGAGAGGGCATATACAGAGGCCCTTGCATATAGCAAATAGTGCTATATTTTAAAATCCTTAAATATAATTTATTTAAGGGGTTGACCCCGTCGCTCGCGAGCGACGGGGTTGATTTTTTTTATACCTCATGATAGATTTAAATTCAATCAATTATGATAAAAACTAGTATAAAATTTAGTCCAGTTGTTGACGCAAAACAGAGAGAAGCCCTTGATTTTAAAGCCGGAGACAATGTTCGTGTTACAACAAAAATTATTGAAGGTGGAAAGACACGCCTTCAGGCTTTTGAGGGTTTAGTTTTAGCAAGAAAACACGGAGCTAAGACAACAAATGCTATGTTTACTGTTCGTAAGATAGCTTCAGGTGTTGGTGTTGAAAGAATTTTTCCTTTGCACTCTCCCTTGATAGAAAAAATTGAAATCACTCGCAGGGCAAAAAGAAATAAAAGATCAAAACTTTATTATGTGAGAGATAAAGCTGCTAAGGAGATAAGAAAGAAGATGAAACAAACACTGGTATCTGCGATGAGGGAGGATGTGGTAGAAGAAAATGATGCAGATGCGGTCGTAGAAAATAAAGATTAAAAAAATCCCACCTAAATTAAAGTCGGTGGGATTTTTTAATGCCAAATAATTAGTAGACGCTATTGCCTTGAGGTGATATAATATACGCATGAGGAAGAGGGGGCCAAAGCCAAAAAAACTTATAGATATAACATGGCGACCTAACTTGGCATATGCAGTTGGTTTAATTGCAACCGATGGTTGTTTGGGTGGAGATGGATTATTGGTTGACCTTACTTCAAAAGATAAGGAACAGTTGTTAAATTTTTCTAGATGTCTTAATGTGGATTTTAAAATAGGGAAAAAGGTTTCGGGTCAAGGTAAAGACTGTTTCAGGGTTCAATTTAAAAATAAATTTTTCTATAATTTTCTTTTATCAATAGGGCTAACTTCTAGAAAATCATTAACTTTAGGTCAGCTGACAATACCTCAAAAATACTTTTTTGATTTTTTGCGTGGCTCTTTTGATGGAGACGGATCCTTTTATTCTTATTGGGATCCTCGTTGGAAATCAAGTCATATGTTTTATTTAGAATTTACATCAGCGAGCCTGAAACATCTCTTGTGGCTTCAAGAAGAAATAAAAAAAAGAATTAGTGCCACAGGGCATGTTACGGGGAGAAAGAAGAAAGTTTTTTTTCAGTTGAAATATGCAAAAAAAGAAGCACTGGAAATTATAAAGAAAATGTATTATGATGAGAAAATTGTATGTTTGTTACGGAAAAGGCTGAAGATAGAAAAAGCCTTAAAAATAGAAGACAAACAACAAAAAGTATATTTGAAAAAATAATGCGCAGGTGGTGTAACGGTAGCCACGCAGCCTTGAGGTGGCTGTGCCCATTGGGCGTGGAGGTTCAATTCCTCTCCTGCGCACAAATAAACGGATTGACAAAAAAATGGTTTTTGGTATTCTGTAATCGAAATTGTTACTTAACTTTCTTTTAATCTCTTATAAAATGACAAAAGCACAATTAATAAAAGCTATTGCAAGAGATAGCAAGGGTGTTATTAATGACTTTCAAGCGCGACAAATGCTTGAAAGTTTTACAAAAATTATCAAAACAAAAATGTTGCAAGGGAAAAACATTTATCTCCGTGGCTTCGCCAGTTTTGTTTTAAAAAAACGCGCGCACAAAATTGGACGCAACATAACAAAAAAAATACCGGTGGATATTCCAGCCCACACCATTCCATCAGTGAAGTTTGTTAAGAAATTTCGTGAGGATGTTAAAAGGGCGCATGCCCAAAAATTTTTGATGTCAGTAAAGAAAGAATTACTGGCTCATAATGAGAATAATTAAGATAAAAATAATACCCCGTTTTGTATATATACAAAATGGGGGATTTTTTAAATTTTTATTGTCTAAAAGGCGCAAAACTGGTAATATCTTTTTGCAGACCCATGTTGTCTGCAATATAAAAAATTCATGGAGACATTAGTGTAGTAGTAACACAGCTCCCTGTGGAGGAGTTATCATGGGTGCAAATCCCATATGTCTCCCATTAAGCAGTTTTATGAAAAACTCACTTGAATCAAAGAACAATATTCCAATACTCGAACAAGAAGTTGTTCTCATTTTAGATACTTGTAATGTTGGTGCGCCAGAGGCTATTACTATGCTCGGTAAATATGTAGATCAGTGCCACGGTGATGCCAATGAAGAATCTATGTCTAACAAAGGAAGCGCCCCTGTTTCTAATAGGGCAAACATTAAAGCTGAAATTAAAATTGCGACTGTATATTTAAAATCTCAAAAATATAAAGAACAAGGAATAGAGTCGCTCGAGGAGGCTCTCTTGGCCGCAAGTCAGAGCGAGGCAACTGCTGATTTGGCAGAACAAATACAGCTTTTACTTAGTGGTGTGGAATAGGATCAGAAAAATAAAATCAGGTCTGATATAATTTGTTTACGAATGAAGTTATAAGTGAGGCCCGGTTAGTCCTAGAAGAAGGATTGCTCCCATGTCATTCTCAAGAACCAACCTTGCCTTTAGTCCCATTAATTGTTAATATGTGTACTGGAAGTGACCTTTAAGGTAACTTCCAGTCACAATATGGATAAAAAACCAGTAAAAGGTGAATATTTAGAGGTTTTGTTAAGATCCTCAAAAACCATTTTTTCTACCAAAGATGCGGCTTTATTGTGGGGAGAAGGAAGAGAGTCGACGATCAGCGCCAGATTAAACAAGTATGTTAAAGCAGGGAAATTGGTCAGAGTTCGTCGTGGCTTTTTTGCGAAAGACAAAGATTATGATCACTTTGAATTAGCGACCCGTATTTACACACCCTCATATATCAGCTTTGAAACAGTGTTAACTCGTACAGGAACTAATTTTCAGTATTATGGAAATATTTTTGTTGCATCATACGTGAATCGAGAAATACAAATTGATAATCAGAAAATAACTTTTGTGCGAATGAAAGATTATGTGTTAAGTAACACTAGTGGCATTGATCATTCGAGCAATGTGGCTCGTGCGACAAGAGAACGCGCTTTTTTAGACAGAATCTATATCAGTAAGAATTACCACTTTGATAATTTACGAGGAATGAGCTGGGAAAAAGTTTTTGAAATGTTGCCCATCTATCATAATAAGCGAATGATTAAAAAAGTTAATGAATATTTTGAATATTCTAAAAAAATATGACACTCGATTACTCAAAACACAAAGCTATTTTACTTCAGATATTAAAAGATATTTATTCTGATGCGTCACTTGCACCACATCTTGGTTTAAAGGGAGGTACAGCCGCACTCTTGTTTTATGATCTTAATCGAAATTCAGTAGATTTGGATTTTGACCTTTTAGATGAAACCAGAGAAGTAGAAGTGTTTGAAAAACTTCAAAAGATTACTGCGAGTTATGGGACCATTACAGATTCTAGAATCAAACATTTTAATTTGCTCAATATTATCTCATACGCGCCGGGAGCTCAGCAGATAAAAGTTGAAGTCAGTCGACGTAATTTCGGGTCTAAATACGAATTGAAAACTATACTTGGTATTTCAATGTTGGTTATGGTTGAGGAAGATGTTTTTGCAAATAAACTTATGGCTATGTATGAACGAATCGGAAAGACAAGTCGCGATATTTTTGATGTGTATTTTTTCTTTAAACAAAATTGGGAAATAAACAAAGCTCTTGTGGAGCAACGAGCCGGCACGCCATACAAGGAAGTATTGAAAAAATGTATTGAGTTGCTTGAGAATATGGATAACAAATATATCCTTGATGGTCTTGGTGAACTTATTATTGATAGTCAAAAAGATTGGGCTCGAACAAAATTAAAAACCGAGACGATTTTCTTCTTGAAACTTGCTCTCGATAATGAGAAATAAAATTTTAAATTAAAATTACTATGGAAAAAGAATTTAAAGAAGATATAAAAAAGCACAAATATAATTTATGGCAAATCATTGCTATTATTTGTTTAATTACCCTTTTTATATCATCTGGAATCTTTATAATATATAGCAAAAGTTTTAAAGCAACCACTTTTAAAATTCTTGCTTTATCAAATACTACTATTGGATTAACACACGGAGATCCAACAGTAAAAGTTGTTGGTGAAAAAATGCGTGATCTAGCACAAAAACTTCTTAACATAGCACGGAACGACTCAAAGAAGTCGACGGCTTATTATTGGATGGCGATAGCTGAACTTAAAGCTGGAAATTACGAAGTTGCTTTAACTCAAATAAACAAAAGCATAGAATTTGATTCATATTCAACGGCATCTTATCTTGTGAAAGCACAAATTTATGAAGCTTTAGATAATAATGAGGAGGCTTTGATCTTAGCAAAATTATGCCTAGAAATAGCCCGGCAAAAAGATCTACCTATCCATGCTGCACGATGTGAAAATGAGCTTGCTACTATTTATTGGTTTCTGCGGGATTTTTCAGAAGCGAGAAATCATTTAAAAGAGGCTGTGCGTCTTTACCCAGAGCAAATTTATTATAAAAAAACACTTCAAGCGTTAGGTGATACGGGTAAAAATTCTTCTATTGATTTATCAAATAATACATCCCCTGCAGTTTTGCCACTTGATAGGACAGCAGAAAGAATTATTAAAAAATCCTTTGGTGCATATGTGACTTCAAAAAGTTCTTTAGACAGCCTCGAAAAGTTTACCGGTTATCATGCGGGTGTAGATTTTGAAACTTTTCCTGAAGAACAAAGCATTGATGTCCCTGTAAAAGCTATTTGTGAGGGGCATTTACTTGAAATAAGAAATGTTTCCGGGTATGGCGGGATGGTTGTACAGGAGTGCGTCATAGATAACGAAGGATTTACTGTGGTTTATGGGCAGCTTCGTTTATCAAGTATTAAAGCAAAGGTAAATGATGAATTAAAAGCTGGTGAAAATTTTGCAGTATTAGGTACGGGCTTTAGCTCAGAGACTGATGGTGAAAGAAAACATTTACATTTAAGTATTCATGTGGGCGGTGTAATAAACATAGCTCATTATCTGCAAGACGAAAAAGATATTTATTCATGGAGAGACCCAATACTTGTATTAGGATTACAAAAAAATAGTCAATGATTATGTAAAATAGAGATATTTCTGATAGACCCCCATTTTTAAACAAAGACATTTTGTTTTTTGTTTGGTATACTTTCTGTATATGAAAAAAGGATTTAAAGAAAACATAGAAAAGTTAACATTAGAAAATAATGACTATCGTCGTGTTATTTATACAGCAGAACATAGCCAGCTTGTTTTAATGACACTTAAGCCCAAAGAGGAGATTGGTTTTGAGGTGCACGAAGACAATGATCAATTTTTTAGATTTGAAAAGGGTAATGGTGCGGTAATGATAAATGATATGACATATGAAGTGTCCGACGGAGATGCTGTCGTGGTACTTTCTGGTTCTCACCACAATATTGTTAATATGTCGGATACAGAAGATTTAAAGTTGTATACAATTTATTCTCCGGCGCATCATAAGTCTGGCACTATTCATCACACAAAGGCTGATGAGGTGGAAGAAAGTTTTGACGGAGAAACTACGGAAAGTTAAAAAACATGTTTTCTAAAATAACAAATTTTCCTAAAAAAATATTCAAAAGTTCTTATGAATATTGGAAAAAATTAGGACCCGGACTTACGACTGGTGCGGCTGATGATGATCCGTCTGGCATCGCCACTTATTCTCAAATGGGAGCCCAAAAAGGTTTTGGCTTTATTTGGGTATCACTTTTTTCTTTTCCTCTCATGGCTGTAGTTCAAGAAATGTGCGCACGCATTGGATTAGCCACTGGTGTTGGGCTTGCCGCAAACATTAAAAGACATTTTTCTAAAAAAGTTTTATATTTTTGTACGACTCTTTTACTTTTTGCGAATGTTTTTAATATAGGTGCTGATTTGGGTGCGATGGCACAAGCGTCGCAGCTTGTTTTTAAAGATATTCCTTTTGCCCCACTTGTTATATTTTTTGCAGTTTTATGTCTTGTTTTGGAAATTTTTATTTCATATAAACAATATGCGAAATATTTAAAATATCTTACTTTGGTTTTGCTCGCATATATTTTCTCTGCCATAATGCTTAAAATAAATTGGGGAGAAGTTTTTTATAATACAATAGTACCAAGCTTTTATTTTTCTAAAGATAATATTTTACTTTTATGCGCGGCTTTCGGTACAACCATTAGCCCATATTTATTTTTTTGGCAGAGTTCACAAGAAGTTGAAGAGCAAATAGTGAAAGGTGGAAACACTGAAAAAGAAAGAAAGATAGCGGTAAATGGAGAAGATATAAAAAAAATGCGCACAGATGTTTGGAGCGGAATGTTTTTCTCAAATTTAATAATGTTTTTTATAATAGTTACTTGCGCGAGCGTTTTATTTAAAAATGGAATTACAAACATAAATACAGCGTCACAGGCTGCCGAAGCACTTCGTCCTTTTGCTGGGAATTTTTCTTACGTATTATTTACTCTCGGAATAATTGGCACGGGGTTGTTGGCAATACCTGTTTTGGCTGGTTCGGCATCTTATGCTGTTTCTGAATCTTTGGGTTGGAAATCTGGACTCTATAATAAGTTTAAAAAAGCCAAATCTTTTTATGGAGTAATAATTATTGCGATGATACTTGGTATACTTTTAAATTTTAGCGGAATAAATCCAATAAAGGCTTTAATTTACTCTGCTATATTAAATGGTATTATCTCTCCGATTATGATTTTTTTTATTATAAGATTGAGTGGGGATGAAAGCATAATGGGAAATTTCAAGACTAAAAAATTTGGCAATGCTTTTGGTTGGATAGCTTTTATACTGATGTCTTTTGTTGGCATTGGGGCAGTCGTCTCTTTGTTGTTATAATATTTTCTATGACTCAAAAAGAAGCTCTAAAAATTTTAAAGACAGGTGCCAATGTATTTCTAACCGGCGCACCCGGCTCTGGCAAAACTCACACAATAAATGAGTTTATTAAATATTTAAGAGAACATGACATTGAACCATCTATTACGGCATCTACTGGTATTGCAGCTACACACATTGGTGGTATGACTATACATTCTTGGAGTGGAATAGGAATAAAAAGTCGTCTCAATGATTATGATTTAGATAAAATTTCTTCAAGTAGGCACATTATAAAGCGCATTGGTAAGGCCCGAGTTTTAATAATAGATGAAATATCAATGTTGCGTCCTAATACATTAGGAATGGTAGATGCCGTGTGTAGGGAAGTAAAAAGGAAGGCTGAGCCTTTTGGTGGCCTTCAGGTGGTTTTTGTTGGAGACTTTTTTCAGCTCCCTCCAATTATTCGAGATGAGGATATTGACAATACACCAAAGCTTTTTACAAACAAAGAAGCGCAATTTGCTTATAACTCTGATTTGTGGAAAAAATTAAAAATGATTACTTGCTATCTAACTGAACAACATCGTCAAGACGATGAAGATTTCCTGTCTCTTTTGTCCGCCATTCGCTCCAATGCTTTAGAAGAAAAGCATTTTGGTTATTTGCAAACAAGACAGGAGGCAGTTGGTAAAGTTCCCACAGATATTACAAAACTTTTTCCTCATAATGCTGATGTTGACATTGTTAACAATGCGGAATTAGAAATTTTACCCGGAGACAAAGAAATTTTTAATATGAGATCCATGGGTAAAGACAATGTTGTTGCAAATTTAAAAAAGGGATGTCTTTCTCCTGAAACACTAGAATTGAAAATAGGGGCATCTGTTATGTTTACAAAAAATAATCCGCAAAAAGGTTTTGTAAATGGCACGACAGGGATAGTGGTAAGTTTTGATGCAGACAATATGTATCCAATAGTTAAAACAAGAAGTGGGCGATATATAGAGGTAGAATCAATGGACTGGAGCGTGGAAGACGATGGGCGTATTTTAGCCAAGATTACACAAATACCATTGCGTCTTGCTTGGGCAATAACTGTACACAAGAGTCAGGGCATGAGCTTAGATTGTGCCGTTATGAATCTTTCAAGAGTTTTTGAATATGGGCAAGGGTATGTGGCACTTTCTCGTGTTCGCAGACTCTCTGGTTTATATCTACTTGGAATAAATGACAAGGCTTTAGTGGTACATCCAGAAGTATTAAAACAAGATAAAGAATTTCGTTCTGTTTCCAAAGAAACAGAACGAATGTTTAAGGAAATTGGTTTAAGTGAATTATCTAAAATGCATAAAAATTTTATTATTGCCTTGGGTGGACATATTAGTTGATGACAATTTAGATTGTGCTAAAATAATATATATGAGAAAAACAAAAATAAGTGTCAAAAATGACGCAACCGGTAGCGCCGGTATATCAAGTGCTGTATTACCAATAATTATAGTATTAATAGTAATTGCTGGAGTTTTCTTTTTTATAAAAAGTAAAAATGCCAACAATGGTGCAGTTGACCAAAACGCAACTTCAACCAGTCAAGACGCTGGAGTAAATACAAAAGATCTTCAGATGACAATAGTGGCAGAAGGCTCAGGCGAGCAAGCAAAGCCAGGGAATTTAGTAACAGTAGATTACACCGGTACCTTTCCAGATGGCACAAAGTTTGATTCAAGTATTGATCGTGGGCAACCGCTTACATTTATTCTTGGCGTAGGTCAGGTTATCAAGGGTTGGGATCTTGGCGTAGCAGGAATGAAGGTGGGAGAAAAGAGACATCTTACTGTTCCCGCAGAGTATGCTTATGGTGAAAAGGGAATAACTGATCAAGATGGAAAAGTTATTATTCCTGCAAATCAAACTTTGATTTTTGACATTGAGATGAAAGCCCTTAATACTCCGCCAGCAGAAACTTCTACAACTGGCACGAATCAATAATATGGAAAATCTAAACGAAAACATAAGCTCGGTTCCTAAAGAAAAGAAAATTCTTTTTAAGATGGGCACGGCGCTTTTGTTTGTGCTAGCTATTTTCTACATTATTAGAATAGTTTCTGAAATAAAATCTTATGGATTCATAGGGTCGGATGTTCCACCAATGACCTCAATATCTTTTGATGGTAAGGGTGAAGTGTATGCCATTCCCGATGTTGCTAATATTTATTTTACTGTTCGCGAAGAGAGCAAGACAATGAAAGAAGCGCAAGATAAAGTTGCAACAAAAACAAAATCAGCCCTTGATTTCATAAAAGCATCAGGCGTTGCAGATAAAGATGTTAAAACACAAAATTATAACGCTTATCCAAAATATGAGACAAAATATGAGAACGCACTACCTTGCATAAACAGTAATTGCCCGCCACCACAAGGCAAGCAAATTATTTCTGGATATGAAATTTCGCAATCAATATCAGTTAAGCTTCGTAATACAGATGATGCAGGGAAAATTTTGGATTCACTTGCTGGTGTCGGCGTGTCTGATGTGCAAGGTCCAAATTTTGAAGTGGATGATATGGATAAATTAAAATTACAAGCAAGAGAAGCCGCAATCAAGGACGCACAAATGAAAGCGGAAATACTTTCTAAAGCTCTTGGTGTAAAATTGGGACGCATCACAGGTTTTTATGACCAAAATAATAATTACTATCCGATGACGGCTGATTATGGAATGGCAAAAGTAACAAGCATGGGTGGTAGCGAAATGATTGCACCATCATTGCCAACAGGAGAGAGCAAGGTGACCGCCGTTGTGACTATCACATACGAGACTAAATAAGATAGTTTAATAAAGCATTTAATGCAAAAACCCAGTAATTACTGGGTTTTTGCATTAAATGCTTGCATTTTTCTATGGATATGCTATAATACTCATATTACGGTCATGCAACAACCCTTGGTTTTCAAGCCAATAAATCGTGCAAATTCTTTCACAATTTTAATCTATAAACTGATGCCAGCAAAGAAAATCATCGGTGCAGATCCGGTCAAAGGTACTGGACTGCTAAAAACAATCCTTGAGAGGCTCGAAGCCTCTTATAAGAAAAACGACGGAACATTTATTTCCGAACTTGAAGCATTTCTTTTGATGCCAGCAAGAAAGAGACATCAAATCTTTTTTCCACATGAAGTTTTGGCGGAAACCGTTGTCAACAACATTTCCGAAACACCTTACCTCCGTCACATTTCTGCCGGAAAAAATCCAACAATCTCTGCTTGTGTAGGTGGACAAAGGGCGTCTCTCGCTCATGCCAATAAAACATTTTCTGGGTATCTTGATGGAGACTTCAAAAATTGGAATCTGGACACGGCTCAACCAGTAACAAAAGAGATTGAAGCTGAAGTTTGGGAAATGCACGCAAAATATGGCACTCTAAACGACATCTTCACCTCTTTTGGAACAAATCTTCAGAACATTAAATTTGATTCTCAGGAGCAGGTTGAGAAATTTTGCGCTGATAACAAATCATGGCTGCAAATAGGTGGCAATGGCACATTTTTCCTTTTCTCTGAAAAGATTGATGGCAAAGAACAATATTTCGTTGCCTTCGCGTACTTCTTTGACGATGGTCTTCTGGAGTGTAGCGTGAGCGGGCTTTCGCGCGACTTTGTCTACAGGGCGATGCATCGTCATCGCTTCGTCGTTCCAGCAACATGGCGCTTAGCTCCTCAAAGCTAAAGCCCTCATGTTCTGAATCCCTTAATCCCTCTGAAATTTTTCAGGGGGATTTTTTATGTATACTGTATTAGTATTCTTTTGATATCTTTGGTTCTGGTTTTTGCCAAGCTTAAGGTAAAAGATATGTTTGTAATATTGTAGAGAGTCTTGTTGGGTACGCCCGCCAGTCGGTGGACAGGCCTTGCAAGAGAGTTGCAATACTGCGAGCAAACAAAAAATAATTTGTTGGTGGAATAATCTTGGAATTTTTAATTCCGAATAAAATACAGCACGATCCATGACATTAAGTTGTGCTTGGGTCGGCAGTGGCCCAGATGGGTTATTCCGCAAATTTCGTTGCCAACGCGAACTTCAATGACGATGGTCATCTGAAGTGTAACGTGAACAGGCTTTCGAACGACAATGTCTACAAGGCGATGAATCATCATCGCTTCGTCGTTCCAGAAACAAATAATTTTCTCCCAATCAATATTGTTTGGGAGTTTTTGTTTGTATTATTTTAGCTTCTACGCTTTTCTTCCATCCACCCAAGTTTTTACCAATATCTATAAGCTTTTCAGCAAGAGCTATGTATTTTTGGTCTGGTAGTAATTTATTTTCCCATGCTATTTGTAAGAAAAAAGACAGAGTATCGAGTCGTGTTATGGCTTGTCCGAGCAGTATGGATTTTTTCTCAATTGACGCGAAGACAGCCTGATGTGTCATTTCAAGAGTCCCGACAAAAGATTGTTCTATTTTTGCCCCCAAACTGTATCGTGCTATCTTTGGGATATGTGGAGCGATGACAATAAAATCACTGAAAGCAGATTTGAGCTTTTGCATAACCAAAGGTGTCGGGGGGGTAACATTCATGGTTTTAATAATATCATATCCACAGAAAATTTATTTTTGGCATGGAAAGAATTTTTTAGGGATAAAAAAAATAAAAAAGATGCCACCACTTTTTCCCTAAGGTTGGCAGAAAACATTTTTTCTTTACACAATGATTTAATCTCAAAGAAATACAAACATGGTTGCTATGAGGCATTTAAAATAAATGATCCCAAGCCCAGAGATATACACAAAGCAACGGTCAGAGATAGGTTGTTACATCATGCAGTTTACAGAATTCTCTATACATATTTCGATTCCAAATTCATTCACGATTCGTATTCTTGCAGACTAGACAAAGGAACACATAAAGCGATAGATAGGTTAAGGGATTTTTTTCGCAAAGTTTCTAAAAATCACACCAAAACCTGCTGGGTGTTAAAATGTGATATTCGCAAATTTTTCGCTAACATTGACTATGATATCTTAAAAAGTATTTTGGCGGAGCATATAGAAGATCAAGATATTCTCTGGTTGCTCGGACAGGCGATAGACAGCTTTCATTCTCCAGTTAGAGCTTTAGGCTCTAACTCAATTGGACTTCCTTTGGGAAATTTAACTAGTCAGCTCTTGGTGAATATCTACATGAATGAATTCGATCATTATGTGAAAAGAGATTTAAAGGTGAAATAT
>Ga0209541_10013014_pt1 | contig 12778 bp, 10 predicted proteins | sample RifCSPlowO2_01_FD_184027 | JGI IMG/M metagenome (GOLD analysis project Ga0209541, IMG submission 184027) | Groundwater microbial communities from Rifle, Colorado - Rifle CSP2_plank lowO2_0.1 (SPAdes) (version 2) | ecosystem: Environmental > Aquatic > Deep subsurface > Groundwater | place...
CAGCAGGAACAAATGCAGGAGGTTTGTTATTTACAGATATACAACAAATTCCAATGTCAAGAAAAGAATCATTTGCAAATTCTAGAATTGGAAAAACATTTTCAAGAGTAAAAAGACTTTTTCAAATAAGAATAATTTAGAGATTTCTATAACAAAAGCTTTTTATGATTTCTCAAAATTATATGCCCCTGAGGCAGTTAAGTTTCTAAGACGATTTTTGGATTTAGATAAATATTCTATTATTTTAGATCTTGGATGCGGAGTCTGTTTAATAACAGCAGAGCTAGCAAAAGTTAGTGGAGTTAGAAAAGTTGTGGGAATCGATTCTGAGAAAAATAGTATAGCAACCGGAAGGAAAGTAACAGCTGGATTGAAAGATAAAGTATTTCTAGAGGTTGGGAACTTTTTAACAATGGAAATTAACGAAACCTTAAAGAAATATCTGAAAAGGAAATCGGTTGATCTTATTATTTTTGTAAAGTCGCTGCGCGCTGTTCCGCCAAGTATACAATATGAACGAGAATGGTTAGTTGCTGTAAAGGGTATTTTGGATAATTTTCTGAATAAAAGAGGACATGTTTTGATTATAGAAACTGACAAGCTTTTTAGAAAAGAAGATTTTATTTTTATTTTTGAAGCATTAGGACTTAGAGTAGTAAAGCATGGTTTATTTGAAGATGCTGAAGGAAGAGAGTTTGCATTGCTATTTGAAACTGCGCAGAAATAATTTTTACACATTTATTTCAAATCATTAAGATCACACATAAGCAATGCTGTTGCTGGTTTTGGTAAAAAACAGGTTAATTTTGCAGGCAACGCATATTCGGGCCTTTTTCTAGCTATATAGTATAATATATCTTGTTTTCTTATAACAGGAACAAAAATAGCTACTCGAAATTTTTCATTGTAGACATGATCTTTCGCTACACCTATTTCCGAGAAATATTTAACCTTCTCTTCTAAATCCTCCTCACCAACCATGTCTTTTATCAAGGAGTCTACAGTAAGAGTAAAAGTAGCTATATTTTCGCCACTTGATAGGAAATAAAACTTCTCCTCTTTAGCACCAGTCCATTTTTTATCGATTAGGTATATTCCAAAAACCACGAATTTTTGATAGTGACCTTTAAAAGGTTCGCGCTCCCAATAAATTCCTTTTTCCCAACTTTTTGCAATAATTTCTTCTTCAGGAAATTCAACAACTTCTTCAATAAATGGGCGATCTATTAAAAGTTTTGCACCTGTAGGAAAAGGAGCTTTTGAGATATCGTGTCTTGGCCACATTTTCTTTACTTCGTCAGGAATTTGATCTTCGATGGCAAGTTCATCATGTGTTTCTAAATACTCAACAACTTCTCTTTCATTTACGGTTCTTACTCTTCTTTCAAATTCAGTTTCGGGGAGCCTTATTTTTCGTGCATCGAGAGAAACATATTCAGGTAAGACCCTCCTCTTAACTTTTAAATGAATTGATTCAGCAGGATGCGTTACACTTCTTAGGTCATCTAAACTATCTACTTTAAAGAGCATAGTATTATGTCTATGCAGAAATTCAGGACTCATAAGTTGTCTAGCTGTTTTGGCTATCTCATCTTTACCAATTCCCTTAATCAAACGGTGCCAACTCATTAAAGCTAAATTATTATCATCTAAATCAACAAAAACTGTTGGGATCCACCTATAGCCAAACCTCTTTTTGAGCTCCTTTAAAGCTCTATATCTGTGATGACCATCTGTTATAATCGCAAATTTTTTACGTTGAAGGCCTCTTCTTACTCGCTCTATCCATTTTGGATCTTTTACTCTCCATATTGTGTGTGTTGAACCGCGTGGCTCAGGTGTGTTTTCTTCAAAAGTTTCTTCATAAATCTTAACAGTTGCATCTGTTTCGCCTGGCTTTAATTCGCTGTATAATTCTTCAATAATATGCTTTATGCTTTGTACCATTCCCATAATAGGAGTAACAATGATCTTTGCATCTTCAAATGAGCGTTTCATTTTTTTGATCTCATCTCTTGACTCACCCTCGTGGGGCTCCAACTGCCTAGTACTGCAAAGCGCAACAAAAGTGTTTAGGGTGCGCATACTCCATGTAGTAGATCCGTATTCCACTGGGAAGCGGTATTTTATTTGATAAAGGTATAAAGATTCGGTGTCTTTGCTCAAGATGCCTTTGTTTAATAGTTTCTCAAAATAAGCTCTAAGGCTTGTAAACCTAGGCGGCCTCTTTATTTTATCAGAAATTTCATTGATATATGTTGTTCTGTCAGTAGGCGATAAATTAGTAGATACTACAACCGCAGGGAAACCTCTGATACCAATCATAAAGAATTATGTATTCTCTTTAATTAATAAACCTTTTATTTTAGCTCCAATCTGCAAGTATCCTTTGCTGTATAAAATGTCATTAAAGTTAAAGTTCGCTCTACCTCTGGCATATTCCAAATAGTATCAACAATAAATGCACCGACTTCTTTTTCATTTTTACCACGAATCTTTAGAACCATGTCATATTCGCCAGTAACGATGTGTGCCTCTTGAATATCTGGGATCTTTGCGGTAAGGTCAGCTATTTTCTTATAAAGTACTTTTCTATCAGAAACTGTTCTTGGCATTCTTCGCACAAGAATAATAGCAGTTGTTGGCATTCCAACTTTTTCATAGTCAATTGCGACATGATAACCAGTAATAATTCCTTCCGTTTCCATTTTCTTTATGCGCTCATGAATTGTTGTAGCTGGCATATTGAGTTTTTTTGATAAATCGCGAGAGGACTGCTTGGCGTTTTGCTGCAACCCCATTAAAATCATGCGATCCTTTTTGTCAAATGCCATTGTCCACCCAGTAGAGTGTACGATGTTTAAATGTAATATATATACTTTTGTACAAAATTAGAGCAATTTTCCGACTGCGTTCCGGATTTCAGCCTGTACAGCTTTCTTTGACATATCCGCACGTATTATTGTAAATTTTTCTTTACGCGCAAGTGCAAGGTAGTTCTTTCTAACTTTATATAAAAAATTCAGAGTTTCAAATTTTTCTTTTCCACGAATTCTCTTTAGCGCGATTCTTGGATTTATGTCTAAAAGAATAACCAAATTTGGTTTTAGTGCAAAAGAATTGAGCGCACGCAGCCATTTCTCATTCAAGCCCTGGGTTTGTTGGTAGGCAATTGTTGAGTAAAACGAGCGCTCCTGGACAACAACTTTCCCTTTTTTTAGAGCTGGCACAACTACACTGTTCTGATGCTCAACTCTGTCAGCTGTAAATAAGAGCGCATCTATTAATGGAAGAGAATCTTTTCGCAAATATTTTCGAAGCAGTAATCCAATTGGGCCGCGCGAAGGCTCTTTTGTGTGAATAGTTGAAAATTTTTTCCTCAGAAATTTAACTAAAAGCTTTGAATGTGTTGATTTTCCGGATTTATCAATCCCTTCTAAAACAATAAATTTTCCCTTGCTCATTTTATCTCAGAACTATCTGGAACGTCCTCTGTTATAACTCTTCCTGGCCAAATAAGTGAATTCGCTCCGATCCTTTTTCCAGGATTTACGACAACATTACTTCCAAATTTTACATTATCTCCGACAATAGCACCCAATTTTCTCAATCCAGAATCAACTAGTTTGTCTTTTATCAGAACCTTTATATTTTGCCCGTCTAATCTGAAATTTGTTAAAATCGCACCGGCGCCAAAATTTACATTCTGTCCAATTAGCGAATCGCCAACATAGCTTAAATGAGGAACATGAGTTCCATCCATAATTATTGAATTCTTTATTTCAACTCCATTTCCAACTCGAACATTATTTCCAAGACAAACATATGAGCGCAAGAAACAATTAGGGCCAATTGTACAATTATCTCCAATCATAACAGAGCCCTCAATATAAGTTCCGCTTTTAATTATTGAATTTTTTCCAAGCAAAAGTTTTCCTTTAATAGTAACGTTTTTTTCAATCTCTCCGCCCTTTACTTTTGCTTTTGTTTCATCTAGAAACATTTTATTTGCGGTTAACAAATCCCAAGGATAGGAAATATGTTGCCAATAATGAGTTTTCACGTAGTACATTTTTTTTCTTTCGCTCAGCATGAGTTGCATTGCTGTTGGAAGTTCCAGCTCGCCGCGGGGGGATTTTTTTATTTTTTTAATCGCATCGAAAAGGTATTGCGAAAAGACATAAGTTCCGATTGAAGCGTATGGAGAAAGAATTTGCCCAGGAGTCGGTTTTTCAATAATCCTAACAACCCTGTCCGCATCAAACTTAACTGTGCTCAATGTTCCCATTAATTCCCGATCAGGCACTTCAAGCAAAGTTATTGTTGCATCGCCCTTGTGCTTTCTCACTAAATCTGCTAAAACTTCCACGCGCACAAAATTATCCCCGTTTATAACAAGAAAATTATCGTCTTTAATTAGAGATTCGCAAAGTGAAATTGCGTGCGCAGTTCCCAATTTTTGCGCTTGGACAATATATTTTAATTTTATTCCAAATTCCTTTCCATCTTTGAAATAATTTTCAATAAATCTTGAGGGGTCCTGGACAACAACAGCTTCTTTTACACCGGCTTTTTTTAAGGCATTGACAATATGCTCTAAAATTGGTTTATTTGCAATTGGGAGCATAGGCTTTGGCCTAGTGCTAGTTAATGGAAGCATTCGAGTGCCTTCGCCTGCAGCAAGAACAATAGATTGCATAGTAAAGTGTGAATGGAGTAAAAGAATATTAATAGTTTTGTTAAAAGTTATCTTTTAGAGCTAGAAACATTTATAAACAGCCCAGGGTAATTATTTAGTCTAATGCTTGATAAATTTCAGCAGGTTCTAGGTGGGAGTCTGAACTATGCCTGCGCAAAAAAACAAAAATAAAGCACTTTTAGTGCTGGAAAACGGCGCTTTTTTTGAGGGGATTCCCTTTGGTTTTTTCAGCCCTAACACTTTTGGAGAGGTCGTTTTTAACACAGCAATGACTGGATACCAGGAAGCTTTAACTGACCCAAGTTATGCTGGCCAAATTTTAACAATGACCTACCCTTTAGTTGGAAATTATGCAACTAATAAAGAAAATTTTGAATCAAAACGAGTTCAAGTGCGCGGATTTGTAATAAGTGAGCTCTGTGAACTGCCTTCTCACTTTAAGGCTTTTGAAACTTTGGGCAAGTTTTTGAAGGAATACAAAATTCCTGGACTTTACAATGTTGATACACGCGCGCTAACACAAGTGATTAGAACGAAAGGAGTTATGAAAGGAGTAATTTGCAAATCAGATGTGGATATTAAAAAAGTTTCTGAAGAAGTAAATTTGCGGCCGCATCCGGATTCCGAGGATTTGCTACCATATGTTACGGTCTCAAAGCCAGAAGTTTGGAATAAAAAAGGAACGCGAAATATTGTTTTAATTGATACAGGAGTTAAATACAACATTTTGCGAAGTTTGGAGAGGAGGGGTTGCAGAATAACTGTTGTACCAGCAAATACTAGTTTTGAAAAAATTATGAGATATAATCCAGAGGGAATTATAATTTCAAACGGCCCAGGAGACCCTGCAAAGCCGACTTATGTAATTGAAACTGTTCGCAAACTAATAAACGAAAGTGATATTCCGATTTTTGGGATTTGCTTAGGGCATCAAATTTTAGCTTTAGCTGCAGGCGCGAAAACTTACAAATTAAAATTCGGGCATCGGGGAGTAAATCATCCTGTAAAAGATTTCGAAACAGGAACTGTTCATATAACAACCCAGAATCATGGATATGCTGTTGATTCACAAAGTTTAGAAGGTACGAATTTCAAAGCAACAAAGTTTAATTTGAATGATAACTCAATCGAAGGCTTAACACACAAAAATAAGCCAATTTTTTCTGTTCAGTATCACCCCGAGGGCGGGCCAGGGCCGCAGGACAATAAGTATTTGTTTGACAAATTTTTAAAAATGGTGGGAAAAAATGTCTAAAAGCGAAAACATAAAGAAAGCTTTGATAATCGGAAGCGGCCCAATTATAATCGGGCAGGCAGCTGAGTTTGATTACTCAGGGAGCCAAGCTTTGAAGTCTTTGCGCGAAGAGGGAGTAAAAACGGTATTGGTTAATTCAAATCCTGCAACAATACAAACTGATTCGGATATGGCAGATGCTACTTATATTGAGCCATTAACAATTGAGAGCATTGAAAAAATAATTGCAAAGGAGCGGCCAGATGGGATTATTTCTGGAATGGGCGGGCAAACTGCGCTTAATTTAACAGCAGAGCTTTCTGAAAAAGGAATTTTAGAAAAATATAAAGTAAAAGTTCTCGGAACTCCAGTAAGTGCAATCCACGCTGGAGAGGACAGAGATAAGTTTAGAGAATTAATGATAAAAATCAGAGAGCCAGTTCCGCCTTCAAAAGCTGTAACAACTGTAAAAGATGCCCTGGATTATGCTGAACAAATAGACTACCCAGTTATTGTGCGGCCTGCTTACACTTTAGGGGGAACTGGAAGCGGAGTTGCAGAAAATCCCTTTGATTTAGATAGAATTGCTTCGAATGGACTTGCACTGAGTAGGATTCACCAGGTTTTAATTGAAAAAAGTGTTGCAGGCTGGAAAGAAATTGAGTACGAGGTTATGCGTGACTCTGCTGATAATTGCATTACAGTTTGTAATATGGAAAATTTTGATGCAGTTGGAATTCACACAGGAGAATCAATTGTTGTTGCGCCTTCTCAAACTTTAACTGATTATGAGTACCAGATGCTACGAACAGCTTCAATTAAAATTATTCGCGCGCTTGGAGTTGAAGGCGGATGCAATATACAATTTGCTTTAGATCCAAATTCTGAAAATTATTATGTTATTGAGGTAAATCCGCGAGTTTCTCGTTCAAGTGCTTTAGCAAGCAAGGCAACTGGTTATCCAATAGCTTTAATCGCGGCAAAAATTGCAATTGGGTTAACTCTGGATGAGATTCAAAACCCAATTACAAAAGAAACAAAGGCAAGTTTTGAGCCAGCCCTGGATTATATTGTAACAAAAATTCCGCGCTGGCCATTCGAGAAGTTTTCAACTGCAGATCGAACTATTGGAACGCAGATGAAATCAACTGGAGAAGTGATGGCAATTGGAAGAAATTTTGAGGAATCCTTGCAAAAAGCAATTCGCTCTCTGGATATAGATAAAATTGGATTAGTTGGAGATCGTGAAGATGAGAAGATAAGCAAAGAAGAGTTGAGACACCATTTAATCGTCCCAACGCATAAAAGACTTTTCTATATTGTTAGCGCGCTTAAATCAGGATTCCCTGTAAAGGAAATTTCTGAATTAACAAAGATCGATAGGTGGTTTGTAGAGAAAGTACAACATATAGTTGAAATCGAAAAACTTTTGAAAAAGTCAAGAAGAGAAAAGTTAAAGCAAATAACTGAATATGCAAAAAAATTTGGATTTATTTATGAACAGATTGAAAATATAACGCACAAAAAGTTGAAAAAAGAATTTTTGCGCAATTATAAAATGGTTGATACTTGCGCTGCTGAGTTTGAGGCGAAAACTCCTTATTATTATAGCACTCATGGAACAAAAACTGACACAAAAAGCTCTGAAAAGAAAAAAGTAATAATTCTTGGCAGCGGGCCAATAAGGATTGGGCAGGGAATTGAGTTTGATTACTGCACTGTGCATGCAGTTTGGGCTTTGAGAGAATTAGGATATGAAGCAATTATAATTAATAACAATCCTGAAACTGTTTCAACAGACTACGATACATCAGATAGATTGTATTTTGAGCCCTTGCACTTGGAAGATGTTCTCGCGGTCTGCGAAATTGAAAAGCCTTTAGGCGTTATAACACAATTTGGAGGTCAGACAGCCGTAAATCTTTCAATCCCACTCAAAGAAGCTGGAGTAAAGGTTCTTGGTACAACTCCGGAGGATATGGATAAGGCTGAAAACCGTGATTTGTTTACAAAAGTTCTAAGAAAATTAAGAATCCCTCAAGCGAGATATGGGATTGCCAATTCCTATGTTGAAGCCAAACAGATTGTAAGGAAATTGGGGTATCCTGTTTTAGTTCGGCCGAGCTATGTTCTTGGAGGACGCGCGATGGAAATTGTTCACACAGATGAGGATTTGGAAATTTATATGAGAGAAGCTGTGCGCGTCTCAAAAGAGCACCCAATTTTAATTGATAAATTTTTGCAGGATGCGATTGAATTGGATGTGGATGCTGTTTGCGATGGAAAAAATGTTTTTATTGGCGGAGTGATGGAGCATATCGAGGAAGCAGGGATTCATTCTGGAGATTCGAGTTGTGTTGTCCCGCCGCAAACTTTGAGCAAAGAAGTTATTGAAACTGTAAAAGAATACACACAAAAAATTGCGCTTGAGTTAAAAGTTATTGGAATGATAAATATCCAATACGCTGTTAAGGAGGGGATTGTTTATGTTTTGGAAGCAAATCCAAGGTCGAGCAGAACTGTTCCATTCATCAGCAAAGCAATCGGAGTGCAACTTGCGAAAATTGGAACAAAAGCGATAATGGGAAAAAGTTTGGAAGAATTAGGCTTGGCAAACAGAGAGATAACTCCAAAACATGTTTCTGTAAAAAGTGTTGTATTTCCATTTGATAAACTTCCAGGCGCAGATATAAGATTAGGGCCTGAGATGAAATCTACAGGGGAATCTATGGGAATTGATTATGATTTCGGAACTGCTTTTTACAAAGCACAGTTAGGGGCGTATGTTAATCTGCCAAAAATGGGCAGCGTATTCTTTGCTGTAAACAGAAATGACAAAAGATATGTTTCAAAACTTGCGAAAGGATTTTCAGAGTTGGGATTTGAGATAATTTCTGTTGGAAACACTGCCAAAGTAATTTCGCTTGACAACATTTATGTAAAAAAAGTACTGAAGGCTTCTGAAGGAGCGCCAAACATTGTTGATTTGATTAGGAATGGCGAGGTTGACCTTGTGATAAATACACCTACAACAGGAGGAATTGCGAGTAGAGATGGTTTTAAGATAAGGCGCGCATGCATAACTGCAAAAATTCCATGCATAACAACAATTTCAGGAGCATTTGCTGCTTTAGAAGCAATCAAGAAAATGCAAAAAGGCGAATTTAGCGTTAAATCTTTGAAAGATTATTATTCTATGGAACAACAACTTTTATCTCCTGTGTCTGTGAGTCAAGCTTAACTTCATACTTCTCAACTGTTGGCCCAAATGGAGAGACTCCGGTTGTTACATCAAACTGCCAGCCATGCCAAGGGCATGTAACTATTGTACCACCCAAATCTCCTTCGCCAAGAGGGCCGCCTCTGTGCGCGCATGTATTGTCAATAGCATAAAAAGTTCCATTTATATTAAAAAGTGCTATAGGCTTGTCTCCTGCAAATACAACTTTTCCGGTTCCATTAGGAATTTCATCAATCTTTGCAACAATAAATTCTGCCATGTGTCCCAAAGGATTTTTAAGTAATAAAAAGGTGTTTAAATATTCTTCGTTCACAAGGAATAAAAGCGCACAGTTACAATAATATTTATGCCCCCATAGCCTAACCTGGATAGGGCGATAGCCTTCTAAGCTATTGGTAGGGGTTCAAATCCCCTTGGGGGCACTAATTTAACATCGGCATCGCGGGTGCAGGGACAAACTGCAAGGGAATTTATAAACCGATGTTAAATTACAAAAAAAATGACCACCGCAAGAAGTTTGCTGAGATTTGACCTGATTATGTTACTCGTAATTCTTTTTGTCCCACTGCTATTTTTCCCAAAAATTGCTTTTATAACAATTCTCGCAACTTTCTTAGTAATCTTTAGCCGCGCGAATTCGCTCTATGATAATTTAAAAATAGAATTCCACAGCGTGCTTATAATAGTAATAGCGCATTTGCATGGGGCTATTCCAGCTGCTTTTGTTGCAATTGCAAGTGCACCGCTCATAAACATGACAGGAAAATACCTTGGAAGTTTTCAAAAGCCGCCATGGATTTTGCTGGATACTGTTTATCTAGTCATATTATCTTACATCGCAGCTCTAATCCCGGCTGCAAATCTTTTAGAATACAGTTTGTGGACAATTATAATATTCGGAAATGGGCTTGTTGGATTTGTGCGCGTTTATGTATTTATGGACCCTATAACAAGAAGGCTTCCCCTCAGCGTAATAAATATCATATTTAACTATCTTATTTTGAGAAATTTTCTGCCGCAGATAATGGCTTTTTTACGGTAAATAGATAAGTGCGTTTATTCCCTAATTATTACGGACCCGTGGTCTAACCTGGATTAGGACAAGAGGCTTCGGACCTCTTAATGGGGGTTCAAACGCTCTCGCTGACGCTCGGTGTATTCAGCAGAGCTGAATATCCCCTCGGGTCCATTCATTTAATCTGAGTTTCATAGGCGCAGGCAAAAATTACAAGAGAATTGATAAATCCAAATTAAATGGAATTTTGTAAAAGTTTAAAAGCAAAGTCTCATTATAAACGAATTATGAAAACCGCCTGGATGAAAGCAAGGGAAGATGTTTTTAATTCTCTTGAGGGAACTCTAAAAAAATTGAAGTTAAAAGTAAAAACAGGCGATTTAGATAATTCTATTGAAGAGCCCCCAAGCGCAAAAATGGGGGATTTGGCCTGCAGTATTTCTTTTCAGCTTGGAAGGCAAAAAAAAGTTTCCCCGCGGGATATTGCTGAGAAAATCCTAGCAAATACCAAAAAGCCTTCAATTGCAAAGAAGGTTGGTCTTGCTGGTGCATATGTAAACTTTTTCCTTAATAGAGGAGCTTTTGCAAAAGAAGTGATAAAAGAAACTTTTGAAAAAGATTATAGCAGGGCTGAAAAGAGAAAAGAAAAGATAATGGTTGAGTTTTCCCAAGCAAATACGCACAAAGCTTTTCACATTGGGCATTTGAGAGGTACGCTTTTGGGGGAAAGTTTGAGCAGAATTCTTGAATATAATGGATACGAGGTTTTGCGCGCGAATTATCAGGGAGATATCGGAGCGCATGTTGCAAAATGTCTATGGGCTTATCAAACTTTCCACAGAGGAGATACTCCAAACTCAAATAGAGGAGAATGGTTAGGGAGAATTTATGCAGAAGCCTCTAAAAAATTGGAAGAAAGTCCAGAACACAAAGCAGAAGTTGAAAAATTACAGAAAAAATTGGAAGAGGGAAAGGACAGTGAGCTAATGGATTTATGGAAAAGGACAAGACAGTGGAGTTTGGATGAGTATGAAGAGATTTACAAAGATTTAGGAGTCAAATTTAATTATTATTTTTTTGAGAGCCAAATGGATAAGCGTGGAAAGGATCTTGTCCAAGAACTACAAAAGAAAAAAATTGCAAAAAAAAGTGCCGGAGCAGTTGTTGTTGAGCTTAAAAAATATGATTTGGATACTTTTCTTTTATTAAAGAGCGATGGAACAACTCTTTATTCAACTCGAGATCTTGCTTTGGCAGAAGAAAAATTCAAGAAATACAAAATTGACCGCACGATTATTGTTACAGGAAGTGAGCAGAGGCTTTATTTCCAGCAGCTCTTCAAAACTCTTGAACTGATGGGATTTAAACAAGTAAAAAAATCTTTCAACTTAACTTTTGACTTGATTACTCTGCAAGGGGAAAAAATGAGCTCAAGAGAAGGACTCACAATTACATACAGAGAGCTAAAAGAAAAAATGTTTCAAAAGGCGCTTGCAGAAGTAACAAGCAGAAATCCTGAGCTTCCCCTTGAGGGGCAGAAGAATACTGCAATGCAGATTGCAATAGGCGCAATTAAATTTTCAATTCTTAACATTAGTAATACAAAAACAATTTTCTTTGATTGGGATAGGGCCTTAGAATTTGAGGGAGAAACAGGGCCTTATATACAATATGCTGCTGTGCGCGCAAAAAGAATTTTGGAAAAAGCTGAATCAATAAAATTGAGCGAAGTTAAATTTAATTTGCTTGAACAGGAGGAGGAGCACGAACTGGTTAAGCATTTAGCAAAGTTTCCATTAATTATTCAAGAGACGGCAACGCATTACAGAGTTCATACGCTTGCAAACTATGCGCATAAATTGGCAGAAAAGTTTAATCTGTTCTATAATAATTTGCCTGTTTTAAACGCGCCTGATAAAGATTTGATAAATGCAAGAGTTGCAGTAGTTCAAGCAACATTTAATGTTTTGAAAAACTGCCTTTATTTGCTAGGTATTGAGATTCCAGAAAGGATGTAGATATTACGGCAAAGGTTTTGGATGGATTTTTTCTAAAAGAGAAAACATTTTAGTTATGTTTTTGTTTCGATCTCCAAAAATTATTCGCCCTATTTCAATTATGTGTCTTCTTTTTATACCGGCTTCCTTTATGTGCTTACTTAAATTTTTCCTTTGAGCAGAGTAAATCCCACTAAAACCTAAAAGAAAACTCATATTGGAGAGAAAACCTTGTTTTCCTAGGAAATCAATATATGCCATAACAAAAGTATTGTAGTTCAATACAGTCTTCAAAAGTTTTTCACAAAAACTTTTCCCGATATCAAGTTTATTTCGCTCGGAATAGCGCTGTAGTATACTTAAAATTCGATTGATAAAATCAACAAGCCCTATTAATTTCTGTTCCTTCTCTTCTTTGATTTCGACCCCTAATTTTGCTAATTCTTTTTTGATATAGTCTATATCATCTAAACCCGCGAAAATAATGGTGAGCATATAACCATTAAACTCATAAATTGGAAGCTTTCCAACCTTTTGTGCAAAATAAGCTTCTTTAATTGCCTTGGCTTGTGCTAAAGCTTCCTTTTTTCTA
>Ga0209541_10013019_pt1 | contig 12775 bp, 9 predicted proteins | sample RifCSPlowO2_01_FD_184027 | JGI IMG/M metagenome (GOLD analysis project Ga0209541, IMG submission 184027) | Groundwater microbial communities from Rifle, Colorado - Rifle CSP2_plank lowO2_0.1 (SPAdes) (version 2) | ecosystem: Environmental > Aquatic > Deep subsurface > Groundwater | place: Rifle...
GTTTTTTCATCGGCAACCGTTTTACTTCCTTGAAGGTCGCGGCGTCGTACACCACCAGCGCGCCGTCCATTTCCCACACACTGACCAGTGCGTATTTGCCGTCGCGCGTGAATTCGGTGTGCGCCGCGGTCTTGCCCGGTGCGGGCGTGAGCGTCTTCACAACCTTGAGCGTACGCTTGTCGATGATCTGGATTTTGTCCTCGTCCTTCGGACTCATCATGACATCGACCCAGGCATAGGGCGTGTTCTCGTGCGAGCGCATGAAAAAGCCGGGTCCGAGGGTCTCGATACGCTTGATGGTTTTCCAGGATTCCATGTCAATGATGGAAACGACGCCTTCCTTGAGGTTCGGTGTGGCGAGCACCGGCGTGCCCTGCCAGTCCCAGGTGATGCCCGAGCCGAGATGCGGCAATCCGGGAAGATCCACGTCAGCGATCTTGCGGCCCACGATCAAGTTCAGCACCTGCCCGTTCTTGCCGTTGCGCGCCGCGCCGATCAGGTGCTCATACGGTTGGTCGAAGAAAAAATCATCGAGATAATCCTCGAGCCGGATGCGGCGCACCGGACAATCTTGCCGGGAGCAAGATTGGACGCGCTTTAGCGCGCCCGCAGGGCGAGGGCCAGGATGGCCCGAGTCAAACGGTCCCTTGGCTGCGAGCGCCTCGCCCATGCGGTAGTCGTGCACCAGCCCCGGGTAGATCGGTTCGGCCTTTTCATCGTAGGGAATTTCCCACACCTCGGGGATATCCTTGAGCGCGGCGATAAAGCTCTTGCGCGGCGCGGCATCGTAGACGGCCGAGACGCGCGACGTCTTCCCCTCGCGTCCTTTGACCTCGATCACCTTGAGGGGAGTCAAATCACGCGCATCCAGTATCACGATGCTGTGTGGCAGGTAATTGCCGACGGCGACGTATTTGCCGTCGCCCGAGACCGCGGCGTTGCGCGTATTGATGCCGGCGCGAACCTCGGCGATGAACTTCAGGTTGTAGATGTCATATTTCGATATCCAGCCGTCGCGCGAGGCGAAGTAGACGTAGCGCCCGTCCGGGGAATATTTCGGCCCGCCGTGCAGGGCGAAACGCGTGGGGAAGCGCGCGATCGGCTCAAAGCGGTCGCCGTCCAGCAGCGTGGCATGGTGATCGCCCAACTCCACCACGATGAAGAGATTGAGCGGGTCCCTGACCTTGAACACGGGCTTGTCCGAAAGTTTTTCCCCGGGCTTGACGTGCAGCAGGTGTGACGCGCGAATTTCCGTCATGCCCCAAGGTGGGACTTCCGCCAGGGGCTGGTAGATCAGTTCAGCGAGTTGCGCGATCTGCTCAGCGGCAAGTTTGTCCTTGAATGCCGGCATCTGGGTCGCGATGCGCCCGTCGTGGATGGCGGCGACCGCCTCCTCGCGTTTGAGTCTTCCGAGGTTCTCCGGCAACAGCGCCGGACCCATCTTTCCGAAACGATCGGCGCCATGACAGGACGCGCAGTGTTCGTTATACAACGTGCCGGTGTCGTTGACCGAAAAAGCGAAGGCCACAGAGATCACAGAGAAAAGCGGGAATATCAGGATGAAAACCTTGTTCACAAAGCTCTCTCTGTGCTTTCTGTGTACTCTGTGGCCAATTATTATTTGCTGGCAGTGATGGGAATGCGGGTATAGGGCCGGTTCTGCAAACGCTCGCCAAGGCCTTCCACGCCGATCTCTTCATCAGTGAGATAACAGGCCGGGTCCTCGGCCCAGGGATCGTTGGTCAGCTGATGTGCGCGCACGCGAGTATTGCCGCCGCATATATCGAAATACCGGCAGGCGCCGCAGCGGCCCTTGATCGTGCGCGGGCTGGCCTTGAGTCCGGCCATAAGTGGGTCGGAAACATCCTGCCAGATCTGCGAGAACGGCCGCTGCTTCACGTTGCCGAGCGTGTAATGCCACCAGAAGGTGTCGGGATGCACCTGACCCAGGTTGTCGATGTTCGCGATGTTCACGCCCGAAGAGTTGCCACCCCACTGCGCGAGCTTGGCGCGCATATGGTCTTCCAAGTGCGGGAAGTGCTGGCGTACCCAGAACAACAGATACACGCCGTCGGCGTCATTATTGCCGGTGACGAACTCCTTACGCAGACCACGCTGCGTGTAGTCCCAGCATTTGTCGAATAGCAGGTCCATGGCCCAGCGCGTCGTTTTCAGGATCACGTCGTCTTTGCGGTTGATGTTGCCGCGCCCGGCATAGTTGAGGTGCGAGAGGTAGAACTTGTCGATGCCTTCGGCTTCCATGAGATTGAGCAATTCGGGAAGCTCCGCGGCGTTGTCCTGCGTCATCGTGAAGCGCATGCCGACCTTGATGCCGCGCGCGTGGCACAGGCGGATCGCGTGCATCGAGGCGTCGTAGGCGCCTTCGAGACGACGGAAACGGTCATGGGTTGCGCGCAGGCCGTCGATGCTGATGCCAACGTAGTCGTAACCGATCCCGGCGATCTGCTCGATGTTGGATTCATCGATCAGCGTGCCGTTGGTGGACAGGCCGACATAAAAGCCCATCTGCTTGGCGCGGCGCGATATATCGAAAATATCCGCACGCATGATCGGTTCGCCGCCCGAGAGAATCAGCACCGGCACGTGGAAACCCTTGAGATCGTCCATGACCTTGTAAACTTCCGCAGTCGAAAGCTCGCCGGGGAAATCCGTGTCCGCGGAAATCGAGTAGCAGTGCTTGCAGGTTAGGTTGCAGCGCCGGATCAGGTTCCAGATGACGACGGGCCCGGGCGGATTATGCTTGGGTCCCAGAGGTGTGGGATTCTTGATCTCCTGCATGTATTGCGAGATACGGAACATAAGTTAAAACCTTAAGTTTTTGGAGCCTCAGATGAACACAGATAAACGCAGATAGGACTCGATAGATGCTGTGATGTTTTTATCCGTGTTCATCTGCGTTCATCTGCGGTTTCAAGAATATTATTAAGTAATCCTCAGCCCGGTTTTCTTGAGGATGCGCGTGCTGTACAACACCGCATGGCCGCGGTCGGCCTCACCCAGCAGTGCGGTGATTTGTGCCACCTTGGCCTCGACCTCGGCGCGGTCGCGCCCGTGCACCATGGCAAAAAGGTTGTACGGCCAGTCCGGCAAGTGACGCGGGCGATGGTAGCAGTGACTGACAAAATCGAGATCGCCGATTTTTTGGCCCAGCTCGCGTATGCGTTCCTCCGGCACGTCCCACACCGACATGCCGTTGGCCTGGTAACCCAGCGCGTAGTGGTTTGGCACCGCGCCGATGCGGCGGATCACGCCGCTGTCCAGCATGCGTTGCAGGCGCGCCATCACTTCCCCGGCGCTGACACCCAATTGTTCCGCAATAGCGTGATACGGCCGGCTCACGCGCGGCAGGCCCCTCGGGGCGCTGTCGTTTTTCTTTTTCTGGGTCGTGGCGGCCAGCGGGATTTATCTCTATATTTTTTTCGAAACCAGCATCGAGGGCGCTTTCTTTCGATACTGGGTTACAAAACGCCCTCGCCGCTGCTGCCGTGGGTCACGCTCAGCAACCTGCTCGGCGGCATGACGATGCTGGCCTTGTTGTGGTGGCTGGGGCAGCGTTCCGTATCGACCGAAACGGAGAACGCACAAAGGCATGAGTTGCGGCCATGGACGCTCGTCGGAATTTTCATTGTCTTCTTTCAAATTGCGCTCGGTGGATGGGTCAGCGCCAATTTCGCGGCGCTCGCCTGCACCAATCTCCCCGGTTGCGGGGGTTATCCCTGGAGCGACGGCCCCTGGCGCGAGAGCTTCAACCTGTTTCGCGTATTGCCCGTCACGGATGCCGGCGCCGTGATCACGGGCGATACCGGCAAGATCATCCACCTCGCGCATCGCGCCGGGGCGGCGTTTACATTCCTATATACAGGATGGCTGGGATGGCGCGCCGTCAGGCAGGGAAGCCGTTTCCGCGGCACGGGCATTGCGATGCTGTTTTTTCTCATGCTGCAAATGTTGCTGGGTGTTGCCGCCGTCGCCTTCAGCCTGCCTCTCGGCCTGGTCACGGCGCATAACGCGATCGCCGCGCTGCTGTTGCTCTCGGTCGTGAATCTGGATCACCTGCTGACACCTCAAAAAGCAAAATGACCATGGCCCCGGTCCCGCATCAGAAACAAATCGCCACCTGGCTGCTGATCGTCGCGGCCATGATTTTTGTGATGGTGGTGCTGGGCGGGACCACGCGGCTGACGCGCTCGGGTCTGTCTATTGTTGAGTGGCGGCTGTTCGAAGGCACGCTTCCGCCACTCACCGAAGCGCACTGGCAGGAGCTGTTCGAGCTGTACAAAAAAACACCCGAGTATCGCAAGATCAACGCAGGTATGGATCTCGCGGGTTTCGAAAAAATATTCTGGCTCGAGTACCTGCACCGGCTGTGGGGCCGGCTGATCTTCTTCGCCGCGCTGGCGCCGCTGCCGTGGTTCCTGTGGCGCCGCCGCATCGAGAAGCGGCTGGTTCCACGCGCGGTGGCGGTGCCGCTGCTGGTGGCGCTGAACGGCGTGCTCGGCTGGTTCATGGTGGCGAGCGGTCTTATTGATATCCCGCGCGTGAGTCCTTACCGCCTGACCGCGCATCTGGGACTGGCGGTGGCGATTTACGCTTATATCCTGTGGATGGCGCTGAACCTCATCTCCGAACGCGCGCCGGTCAACACGCCGCCGGGATTGCGGCGTTTTGCACACGCCGTCACCGGCCTGGTCTTCCTCATGATCCTCTCGGGCGGGTTCGTCGCCGGCACCAAGGCCGGATTCGCCTTCAATACTTTCCCGTGGATGAACGGGCGCTTCTTCCCCGAAGGCATGTACGCCATGCAACCATTCTGGATCAACCTGTTCGAGAATATCGCCACGGTGCAGTTCAACCATCGTCTGCTCGCGTACCTGCTCTGTCTCGTGATCCCGCTTTTCTGGTGGCAGGTGATGCGCGCGGAAACCGCAGACTAGCTTGATTTTCTCGCCACCGCCGCCCTTGACTGCATCTCGTCAAACTCGGCCCTGGAGATCAGCCGATGAGCAAGGGAGAAGACAATATTGTCCTCGCGAAAAACATGAAGGCGCAGCAACTCGACCAGGTTCTTGCCCTGTTCGAGCGCGGCATCCAGCACGATCAGCCTTGATCTTTCGTCCGGAAGACGAAAAGCCAGCCCCAGGAAATTCAGGACCACCGCGGCCAGCTGCATGGCTTTGGCGTGCTCATCCTCCATCAAGTCGATCGCCGTGGTGGGAACCTTTCCCTTGCCATGCTCTCCGTCCGCAATCAGCCGCTGGTGCAGCAAGGGGAACAGGGTCGCCTCTTCGCGCCGGTTGTGAGGGGTGAACTCCTGATCGAAAAAATGGAAAAAACGCTTCAGCTTGGCGTCCGATTCCTTGGTGAATCCGATTTTCTGAACTGAAAGGATCGTCCCCTCAAAAGCGTTCAACTCCTCCATGAAGAGAACATGTTCATCCCTGAATTGCCTCAGAAACGGATGCAACGCCTCCGCAGGCACCGGCTCGATGCTCGAAGGCGCGTAGGCATCCGGCGGATCCATGGGAGACAAACCCTGGCCGCCGTCCAGGCCCCTCTCCGCTTGCTTTCTTAGTGGGTCGATCCGATGTAGTTTGTGTACGTCCATGACGGTCAGTTGTTCCTCGGACGGGTCTCAGTCCATGCCGACCCCGGGTCACGGACCCGCTTGCGGTCCCAGTACCACATGACGGGTTGATAGCGTCGCCAGATGTAATGAAACGGCGCCACCAGGAGGTGCGCCAACCGAGTGAACGGAATCATCCCGAGAATGACAAAGGCTCCGACGATATGGGCCTTGATCACCAACGGCATGGCGCTGGCCGCTTCGATCTGGGGATTCAACTTCACGATCGACCACAGATACGGCGACAGATCCGCCGCGAACCAGGAAGATCCCCAGCGGTATCCCAGGGCAATCCATAGCCCGAGGACGATCTGCGCGATGAGCAGGAGTTCAATGACGATGTCCATCCAGCTGGTCACCACCTGAAGGCGGGGGTACAAGATTCGCCGGATCAAGAGCCCGGTCAATCCGATCAAGACGCTGAGTCCAAACGTGAACACCACCATCTCATGGACGACCAGGCGCACCGGGATGCTGTTCCATGCCAGGGTCGCCGCCGGGAACAGGAAAACGCCCAAATGCCCCATGAACAGCACCAGGATCCCCACGTGAAACAGCAGCGTGAAGAAGAAAAGACCGCGCCCTTCCAGAAACTGGGAGGACAAGGACGAGTATTTGAACCCGGTCGTCCTATACCGATGAATGGACCCGACACAAAAAACCACGATGGCGACATACGGTAATGCAACAAACAGGAAGTTATTGAGTAAGTTCATCTCCGATTCTCCCTATGGTCAGCTGTCACAGCCGCTGTTGACCGGGTTTGCGTTCCGCTCAATGTCCATTTCCTTCTGAACCAATCCCAGGAAATCCACCGTCTGCGGCCGACTGCTCCAATCCGACAACCTGGTCATCGTCTCAGTCACCTGAAAATCCTTCGCCAGCACATGCATCGCGGCCTTGAGCGTCCGGCAATAAATCGTCGAATCGCTTCCGGAGGCAGGATCAATGAGAGTCTTGTAATGTTTCCGATAGTTCGCGTTTTTCTTCTCAATCCTCTCGGGGTCAAACTCCCGAATCATCAGCATGAGCGCTGGAACCAAGATCTGCCCGACCAATTCGTCCAGCAGGTCCTGATCCTTCAGCTTCGGAATCAGTCGAAGCACGTTCGGCAAATGATCGGCCAGCTCGCCCCTGCAGTCATTTTCCGCCCGCCTGTGCTCTTGATTCAAATTGGACAACAACGCTCCACGCTTATAATCGTCCCCGAACAGGACATAACCGACGTCCAACGTCGTCAGGGACTGCACGTCAAACGTACGAGTGTGGAGTTCTTGGAGATCGAGTGTCCGCTCCGGAATCGCGTCCAGAAAATGCTCCACCTCGACCGCGGCATCGGGATAGTTTTTGCGCAAAAAATCCAGCAACACCTGTCCCCGTGCGGCGAATCCCGGGCCTGGGAAATCCATCAACTCGGCCATATTGGAATAATGTGCGTAATTCATCTTGACTCACAGCCCCCTTTGCGCCGTTCCTTCTTTGAAGCCAAAGCCGACGTTGCCTTTTCTGTCGCCGGTGAATTCCAGCATCTCGATTGCATGCTCGCGATGGGCCGCCGGGATCACGAAGCGGTCATCGAACTTGGCCAGTGACGTGAGTTGGTAAATGGCGTCGGCCATCTCCGGCGTGTAACCCACGTCCCTCAGCGCATCGTTCGCCTTTTGCTCCGGAATGTCGCCGACCGTTTTCCAGCGACGATAGATCCGGACGGCCATCAGTTTCTTCAACCGATCCTTGACCTTGCCCTCGTCCCCCGCGCTCAATAGATTCGCGAGATACTTCAGCGGGAAGCGAGCCTGATCGATGGTTCCAAAAATCTCTTCGGTACTGGTGTCGTAGAGCCAGCTGTCATCCCAGACCTTGGCGATGGGTCCGAGCTTCTTCGTCTGCTCGCGATTGCTGACTTCCTTGACGGAGGCCATCACCGGTAGGAGCGGTGGCACATAGAACAGCATGGGAAGCGTCCTGAATTCCGCATGCAGCGGCAGGGCCAGTCCCCACTTCTTCACGAACTTGTAGGTAGGCGAATTCTGAGCCGCATGAATCGTCGAATCCGCAATTCCGTTCGCCTTCGCGGACGCGATGACCCCCGGATCGAACGGATCCATGAGCATGCTCATGTGCTGATCGATCAGGTCCTTTTCCGGAACCGATGCCACCTCGTGAATGCGGTCGGCATCGTACAGGATCACTCCCAAGTAGCGAATTCGGCCGACGCAAGAGTGCATGCAAGCCGGAGCAAGACCCGCCTCGATGCGCGGATAGCAAAGGATGCACTTTTCGGATTTTCCGGTGTGCCAGTTGTAATAGGACTTCTTATACGGACAAGCCGTGACGCACATTCTCCAGGCGCGGCAGACGTTCTGGTTGATGAGAACCACGCCGTCCTCGCCCCGCTTGTAGATCGCACCCGACGGGCAGGAAGCGACACAAGCCGGATTCAGGCAGTGATTGCAGATCCGGGGCAGGTAGAAAAACGCCATCCGTTCCAACTGGAACATGGCCTCCTGCTCGGCCCGTGACAGATTCTTGAGATTGGGATCGTTCCGGGCGTAATCCGGGGTTCCGCTCAGATCGTCGTCCCAGTTCGGCCCCATCTTGATATCGATGGGTTTTCCCGTGATCAGCGAAACAGGCCGGGCCGTCGGCTGGTCATCGCCCGCCGGCGCCTCGATCAGATCGAGATACTTATAGGTAAAGGGCTCGTAGTAGTCGTCGATCGCCGGCATGTTGGGGTTGTGGAAGATATTCAACAATCCCTTCTGCTTGCCCGCGCCCTTCAGTGAAATCGCACCCCCGACATTTTCCCAGCCACCTTTATAGATGCCCTGGTCTTCCCACTTCGTCGGATAGCCGGTGCCAGGCTTGGTTTCCACGTTGTTCCACCACATGTACTCGGCGCCCTTGCGGTCGGTCCAGATATTCTTACAAGCGATCGAGCAGGTATGGCAGCCGATGCATTTGTCCAGGTGAAACACCATCGAAATTTGTGAACGAATATCCATGTTTTTCCTTACCGTCTAGTTCAGAATACGACCTTGTCCATTCTCTTGACCGTCACGTGAGTATCCCGTTGCGGGGCAATGGGCCCCCAATAGTTGAAGTGATACGAGAACTGCCCATATCCGCCGCACAGGTAGTTCGGCTTGAGATGGATCCGTGTGAAGCTGTTATGTCCACCCGCCCGCTTGTTTCCTCTCACCTGCGACTTGGGGATACCCACCGTGCGCTCCGGCACGTGATAAACGATGCACACCCCTTTCGGAATGCGGGAGCTGACACACGCCCGGGTGCAATAGACCCCATGATCGTTGTAGACCTCGACCCAGTCGTTGTCCTTGATGCCCAGCTCTTCCGCGTCTTTCTCGCTCAGCCAGCAAGGCTCGCAGCCGCGGGAAAGCGTCAACATGCGGAGATTTTCCATGTAGGTCGAATGGATGTGCCACTTGCCGTGAGGGGTGAGGCAGTTCAGCACCTTCGCCTTGCCGTCCTTCAGGGTTTCCTTCAGATCCCCGTAAACCTCGGGCTTCGGTGACGGCTTGTAAGTCGGCAGGTGCTCGCCATAAGCGATATACATCTCATGGTCGAGATAGAAATGCTGGCGTCCTGTCAGCGTCCGCCACGGAACGAGCCGGTCCACGTTATAGGTATAGGGAGCGTAAGCCCTGCCGTCGTTCATGAGCCCGGACCACAGCGGCGAAGTGTTGTATCTCCGCGGCTGGGCCTGGAGATCCGCGTAGTTAATTCGGATATCCTTGCTTCCTTCAGCCAGATCGGCCAGCTTCAGCCCGGTCTTTTTTTCCATGTTCTGGTAGGCGCGTACCGTGAGCGCACCGTTCGTCAACGTGGACAGATGCAGGATGACGTTCGCGGCCGATTCGGCCTCCTTCAACGACGGATAGACCTTCCCGTCCACCTTCTCGACCGGAAAATGGTTGGAAGCGATCATTTCATCGTACTCGCCCGCGCACAGGTAATGGTTGCCATGCGCGCCCAATCCCTGGGTCTTCACGTTCTCGCCCAGCGAGACGAACTTCTCGTAGAGCCTCGTGTAATCGCGACGCACCACGGCCAGCTTGTGCATGGTCTTTCCGGGGATCGCCTCGCATTCGCCCTTGTACCAGTCCTTCACGTTCGGCTGGGTGATCTCATCCGCCGAATCGTGCGCCAGTGGCGATGCCACGATGTCGATCTGAGGCTCGGGCAGGTACTTCTTGGCCGCTTCGCCCGTTACTCTCGCCAGTTCCTTGAAGATGTCCCAGTCCGTCTTGGATTCCCAGACCGGCGCGATCGCGGCAGACAGCGGATGAATGAACGAATGCAGGTCCGTGCTGTTCAAATCCGCCTTCTCGTACCAGGACGCCGCGGGCAGAACGATGTCCGAATAGAGCGCCGACGAATCCATGCGGAAATTCAGGTCCACCACGAGATCCATTTTTCCTTTCGGCGCAACCTCATGCCACTTCACTTCCTTCGGGTGCTGGTTGGAATCCTTCGCGATGGCGTTGGAGTGCGTGCCGAGATAGTGCTTGAGGGCGTACTCATGGCCCTTCATGCTGCCCATGATGGCGTTCCCGCGCCAGATGTACCAAACCCTTGGATGGTTCTCTTCCGCCTCCGGATCCCCGACCGAGTATTCCAACTGCTTCGATTTCAGCTTTTCGAGCACGTGCTGCGTGATGCCCGCGTCATCCTTCGCACCCTTGGCGACGGCCTCCCGGCCGAGCTCCAGCGTGTTCTGCTTGAACTGCGGATAAAACGGCATCCAACCGTTGCGCACAGCCATGAAGATGGTGTCGGCCGTGTGCTTGCCGGTCATCTCGTTCTTCGGAACCGTGTTGTATTGTGAGTACTGCCCGTCATAACGGTACTGGCAGGTGTTGATGTAATGCCACAGCGGCGCCTGCTGAAGCCGAACGGCTCCCTGCCAGTCCCTGCCGAAGGCCAGCGTGCTCCAGGAGTCCTGCGGCGCCAGCTTCTCCTGCCCCACGTAGTGGTTCAGGCCACCGCCGTTCTTGCCGACGCAGCCGGAAAGCATGAGCGCCATCGCACCCGCGCGGTACATCAGATTCGCGTGGTACCAGTGGTTGATGCCCGCGCCGATGATGATCATGCACTTGCCTTCGGTCACGTTCGCCGTGTTGGCCCATTCCCTGGCGAACTGAAGCACGGTCTTGGAATCCACGCCGGTGAGGATTTCCTGCCAGGCCGGCGTGTAGGCGGCATCCTTGTCGGTGTAGTCCTTCGGATAATCCCCGGAAAGCCCGCGGCCCACTCCGTATTGCGCCATGATCAGGTCGTAAACCGTGGCCACGGCGACTTTTCCGTGAAGCGTCTCGACGTACTTGGCCGGCACCCCCCGCAGGGCCTTCTTGTCCAGGCCGAATTCCGTGAACTCCGTGCTGAGCACCCCATCGTTGCTCTTGAGCAGCGTCAGCGCGGGATCGTAGGGCCGATCGTCCGTCGAGTTCTCCAGCTTCATGTTCCACTTGCCAGGTTCTTTGCTCCAGCGGTGCCCCATCGCGCCTTTCGGCACGACGAAGTTTCCGGATTTCTCGTCGATGTTGAGGAACTTCCACTCGCCGTTCTCGATATCCTTGAACTGGGCAAGCTCGTTGGCGCGCAGCAGGCGACCCGGCTTGTAATGATCGCCTTCCTGGTTCAGCACGACCAGATATGGGCTGTCCGTGTACTGCTTGCCGTATTTCAAAAAGTAGGGCGTCTGTTTCTCGTGGTGGAATTCTTTCAGGATGACGTGCGAGACCGCCATCCAGAACGCGCCGTCGCTGCCCGCGTGGAGCGGCACCCATTGGTCCGCGTACTTGCATACCTGACTGAAATCGGGCGAGAACACCACCGCCTTGGTGCCGTTATGCCGCGATTCCGCGAAGAAATGGCAGTCGGGCGTCCGGGTCATGTTCAGACAGGCCCCCATGTCGGCGACCATCTTGGCGTTGTACCAGTCGGCGCTCTCGCAAACGTCGGTCTGCTCGCCCCAGATTTCCGGGAAAGCGGTGGGGAGGTCGCAGTACCAGTCGTAGAAGCTGAGGTTCACGCCGCCGAAAAGCTGAAGGAATCGTCCGCCCGCCGCGTAGCTGAGCATGGACATCGCGGGAATCGGCGAGAAACCGATGACCCGGTCCGGACCGTATTTCTTCGCCGTGTAAATGTTGGCGACAGCCATGAGCTCCAGGACCTCGTCCCAGCTCGCCCTTCTGAATCCGCCCTTGCCGCGGGCGTTCTGATACTTCTTGCGTTGTTCCGAGTCCTTCTGCAAGGCCTCCCACGCCTTGAGCGGATCGCCGGTTCTTTCCTTCTCCGCGCGGTAGGCGTCAATCAGCGCGCCCCGGATCAACGGGTACTTGATCCGAAGCGGACTGTACAAATACCAAGAGAAGGAAATCCCGCGTTGACATCCACGCGGCTCGTAGGGTGGCAGGGAATCCTCCAGGAGCGGATAATCCAGCGCCTGGGTCTCCCAAACCACAATGCCTTCCTTGACATGGATTTGCCACGAACAACCGCCCGTGCAGTTGACCCCGTGCGTGCTTCTGACGATCCGGTCATGCTGGAAGCGATTCCGGTAGAACTCTTCCCATTTGCGCGTCTCTGGCGAAATAATGTCTTTGATCCAACTCATGCGATTGCCCCGGTAGTTTCTCGGTTACAGCGGTTGACTTGAACGATTACTCCGATTTGACCTGCCGGTCGTAGATATCCTGATTCACGGACCGTTTCTTCCGGCGCCGCCCGACCAGCGAGCCGAATCCCAGCAGCACGACCACGCCACCGGTGCCCCCGAAGAACATCCTCCACCCGTAGTCCCCGGGCTGCTGAAAAGCATGTTCCCTGTCGGCTTGCTGCAGGAACCCGACAAGCACATGGACTTCGTCATCCGTGAGCACCTTTCCTTCATATGCCGCCTGCATCACCGGAAAGGGGGCGCTTCCCAGCAATGCGCGGATTCCTTGTTTGCCCATGCGCGAGAACACCAAGGTCAGATCCTTGGCCAGGATTCCTCCGCCCATGACAGCGTCATTCTTCACGTGATGGCATGCATTGCAGGCCGGGCCCCCGTTGGCGAAACGAACCCTGCCCTCGAAAAGATCCCCCCCCTGCCGGATTTCATCC
>Ga0209541_10013020_pt1 | contig 12774 bp, 12 predicted proteins | sample RifCSPlowO2_01_FD_184027 | JGI IMG/M metagenome (GOLD analysis project Ga0209541, IMG submission 184027) | Groundwater microbial communities from Rifle, Colorado - Rifle CSP2_plank lowO2_0.1 (SPAdes) (version 2) | ecosystem: Environmental > Aquatic > Deep subsurface > Groundwater | place...
CCGGCTCTCAAAGGGCACGCCATTCTTTCATTATTTCTTCTTTCTGCTGTGCTGCGCTTTGCCGCTCATGTTTTACTTTCATATCGCTTTAATGAAGTGCGTCACATCTTACGAAAATACTCTGGCATTCGCCTCTTCTTTAGTGTAGCTAAAATTAGACCCATCGTGGGTCTGTCACGTGGATGGAACGCTATGATCATGCTCAAAGACTTTTTTGAAAAAGAAGACGGTAAAGTAGAAACCAAACAGAATTAATAGTGGTATCATGAGTCAATGCGGATTATAATCCACGCGTTATGCCTTGTTCTCATTTTTTTAGGAGTAGGACTCATTATGTTGATGAACATGCAAGGTAAATCAGAAAAATTCAATCATTTAGGGCAAGAAAAAAGCCCTTATCTTTTGCAGCACAAAGACAATCCCGTGTGGTGGCATGCCTGGGGTGAAAAAGCCTTTGAAGCTGCTCAAAAAGAAAATAAACCTATATTTCTCTCCATCGGTTATTCAACATGCCACTGGTGTCACGTCATGGAAAAAGAGAGTTTTGAAAATGAAGAAGTGGCACACTTACTCAATCAGCATTTTATTTCTATAAAAGTCGACCGTGAAGAGCACCCTGATGTCGATAAAATTTATATGGATGCCGTTGTAGCCATGAGCGAGCGTGGTGGATGGCCCATGAGTGTTTTTCTTACACCCGATCTCAAACCATTTTTTGGGGGTACTTATTTTCCAAAGTTGCAGTTCATGCAACTTCTCACCCAGGTTGATACTGTGTGGAAACAAAACCAAACAGAAATTCAAAAATCAGTCCATGAACTAACAGAATACCTAAGCCAACTTTCCTCACAAGCCCCCGACACCCAAGAAAAATTAGATAACAGTATTTTTCTTATAACCCTTTCTCAATTTGAAAACCAGTTTGATGCCACCTACGGTGGTTTTGGAGGTGCACCCAAATTTCCTCCGAGCATGAGTTTATCTCTTCTGTTAAGAATAGCTTTGAGATCCGGAAAAAAATCTGCCTTGGACATGGCTCATAAAACACTTCAGTCTATGGCTCGAGGGGGTATGTACGACCACCTGGGGGGTGGCTTTGCGCGCTACTCTACAGACCCACAATGGCTTGTACCCCATTTTGAAAAAATGCTCTATGACAATGCAAACTTGGCAGCAGTTTATCTTGAGGCCTACCAACTCACAAAAAAGCCTTTGTATTTACAGGTGGCACAAGAAACACTTGATTATATTGTGCGTGACATGACCCACCCCGAGGGTGGCTTTTATTCTGCTGAAGATGCGGATAGCGAAGGACTTGAAGGCAAGTTCTATGTGTGGACCTTTGATGAGCTAAAAAAAATACTGTCAGAAACTGATTTTCAACTCTTTCAAAAAGTTTATGGAATTAGTGAAAATGGAAATTTTGAGCACGGAACAAATATTTTAAATCTTCAAAAAGATTATGATTGGGATATAAAAGAAAAACTTCAAGGCATTCATAAAAAACTTTTTGAGACAAGAGAAAAAAGAATTCATCCTCACAAAGACGATAAAATTTTAACGGCCTGGAATGGGCTTATGATAGGGGCCTTCGCCCGAGCCTTCCAAGCTTCACAAGATAAAAAATATCTTATCGCTGCTCAAAGGGCCGCACACTTTATTCATCAAAATCTTTACAAAAAGGGAGAGCTCTTAAGAAGGTTTCGAGATTCTGAAGCCAAATATTCAGGTCACCTTGAAGACTATGCTTATCTCATTTATGGACTGCTGCAGCTTTTTGAAAGCGATTTTGATGGTCAGTGGATCTCTTGGGTTCTTGAACTACAAAAAAAGCAGGACGAGCTTTTTTGGGATCAAGAAAAGGGTGGTTACTTTTTTACAAGCGAAAGCGCACCCCACCTTATCAGACGATCTAAAGATTATCAGGACGGCGCAACACCCAACAGTAATGGCATTTCAGCCCTAAGCTTACTAAAACTCTACAGCCTTACATTGAATGAAGAATATAAAACCAAGGCAGAAAAGATTTTTGAAAATAGTACGGCTATGATTAAAAAATACCCTTCAGCTTTTTCGCAGACACTCATAGCCCTTGATTATTATCTAGATCGGTCAAAGGAAATTGCCCTTGTCGGGAAAAAAGAGGATTCGCTTACTCAAAGTATGGTCTCATTTTTGCGTTCATCCTTCCTGCCTAATAAGGTTATTGTCATGACAAGAGAAAATGAACCCAATCCGCTACCGCTCACAAAAAATAAAAAAATGATTGGCGGCCAAACAACGGCCTATGTGTGTGAAGGTGGCACGTGTCAGTTACCTACTTCTGACTTGCAAGTTTTTAAAAAACAAGTACAAGAAATTAGAAAATATTAAATGAAAAGAAAAAATAAAAGAAAACCAGATGAACTGCGTCCTATTCGCATAACCAAAAACTATTTGAAATATGCGCATGGCTCAGCCCTTGTTGAATGGGGCAATAATATTATTTTATGCTCTGCTACGATTGAAAATAAAGTACCACCCTGGCTTGAAGGCAAAGGAAAGGGTTGGATCACAGCTGAATATGCCATGCTTCCTGCCTCAACCTCACAGAGAACCCAAAGAGAAAGGCAAAAAATTGGAGGTCGTACTTTTGAGATCCAACGCCTCATTGGGCGCTCTCTAAGAGCAGTTGCTGACCTTAAAAAACTCGGTGAAAAATCAATTTTTGTCGACTGTGATGTCATTCAAGCTGATGGCGGCACACGTTGCGCCTCTATTACAGGAGCCTACGTTGCCTTGGCTCAAGCGATTAAAACTTTAAACCTACCCTCACCCATGTTTAAAGACTGTGTATGTGCCGTAAGTGTGGGTATGGTTAAAAATAATTATTTACTCGATTTAGATTATTCCGAAGATGTTTTGGCCAAGGTTGATATGAATGTTGTTGTTACGGGTAAGGGGCAGTTTGTTGAGGTACAAGGCACCGGCGAAGAAGCCACCTTTTCTCGTGAGGAACTAAAGAAGATGCTTGATCTCGCACTTAAAGGTATCAAAAACGTAAAGAAAATCCAGAGCGATGTGCTTATTAACCCTTAAGCACATCGAGATTGCCGCGCTTCGCTCGCAACGACGGAAACAATGGACATCGTCATCGCCTCACACAATAAAGATAAAATTATAGAAATTAAAAGTATTTTGGCCGACTCTCATTTCACTTTTTCATCCCTTCTTGATTATCCAGATTGTCCAGCAATTGTTGAAGACGGAAAAACCTATTTTGAAAATGCGCTGAAAAAGGCGAAACTTGTCTCTCAATTTACAGGTAAAACAGCACTCGCCGATGACTCAGGCCTTGAAATACCAGCTTTGAATTGTGAACCCGGACTTTTTTCAGCACGCTATGCAGGTGACAAGACTACTTACAAACAAAATATTCAAAAAGTCATAGAAAAATTTAAAAAACTTCCAGCAAACACAAGCAAACTCGCTTTTTTTAAATGTGTGATTGTGCTTGTATGGCCAAATGGAAAAACAAAATCTAGCGAAGGAATCTGTGAAGGAGAAATTATCTTCACCCCACGCGGCAGAGAAGGTTTTGGTTATGACCCCATTTTTTATGTACCGAAATTTAAGAAAACGTTTGCCGAACTTTCACCACAAGAAAAAAACACAATCAGCCACCGAAGTGTGGCACTGAGGAAGTTAGCAACCATTTCTTAAACATGAGAACATTCCATAACTTCAAGTAATGATCAGCCACCCCACTCATGTGTTCGGCAAGTAAGTGTTTGACATATTTTTTATTGATAGTGGTAGACGCTGTTCCTAAATCTCCCAACTCATCCATCACATAGTCTTTTAACTCTCGCCTAAACCACTTACCCAAAGGAAGCCCAAAACCTGCTTTTTTACGGTTCAAAATTTCACGAGGAAGTAGTTTTTCGAAACTCTTCTTTAAAATATATTTTTTTTGAAGTCCTCTTAAAAAGAAGTGATCTGGTAACCCGGCACAATATTCTATAAGATGGTGATCAAGAAAGGGCGATCTTGTTTCTAAGGCATAAGCCATACTAGCTCGATCAACCTTTACATTAAGATCATCGTGAAGATAGGTTTTGAGATTAAAATAAAGCATTTGTGAAAGGGGCGTCATACCTTTTAAGTCTTCTTGAAATGGATGAGAAGAGAGACTTAAGTCGAGGGGATGTGCATTCAAGAAATCGCTATTTAAAATTTTAGGTGCATCAAAATAGAAAAAAGAAGTCCAGCATTTTAACTTATCGATCAGTGAAAGGTTGCGAGCCAACAAAGCTCTTTTTATGCTTTTTATTTTTTTATTTTCACTGTGTTCAAAAAACGGTTTATTTAATAACTTTTCTCCATATTTCCAAAAAGTGCCTGGCACTTTTTCCATCCACAGTGAAATTAAAAATCGGTTGTACCCACCAAAAACCTCATCTCCACCGTCCCCCGTTAGAGCAACAGTCACATGCTGTTTTGTTAATCGCGCAATAAGGCTTGTTGGAATACATGAACAATCTCCAAAGGGCCCATCATAAGCAAAGACAAGAGATTCCAGCATTTCAGGAATGTGAAAAGGTTTAATGTGAAACTCTGTATGATCAGTTTTAAAATGCGTGGAGGCTATTTTGGCATAGCGAGTTTCATCAAAATCTTGATCACCATCATATCCAATACTAAAGGTTTTAAGAGAAGAAAGCTCCTGCCTTGCCAAGGCAGTGACGAGGGTTGAGTCAAGTCCACCACTTAAAAAAGTACCTAATGGGACATCTGAAATAAGTCTTTTTTTAACTGCCTCTTTCAATAAAATCTGGATGTTTTCCGCCGCCTCTCTTTCAGAAATATTTTTTTTATCCTTATAAAACTGACTTATGTCCCAGTAACGATGTTTAGAAGTTTCTTGTTTTTCAAAATCATAAATTAAATAATGTCCCGGCTCTAAAGAAAAAATATTTTTGTACAAAGTTTGAGGTGCAGGTACAGAGCCATAAACAAAATAATAAGGAAAAAGAGCTTCGTCTGGATTCATGTATGAAGCATCAAGGGCAAAAAAAGCTTTTATCTCAGAGGCAAAAGCAAAATACCTATTTGAATTGATGTAATAAAGCGGTTTTTTACCCGTCCGATCGCGCGCTAAAATAATGTGATTTTTGTTTTTATCGTAGAGGGCAAGCGCAAACATGCCCTCTAAGTAGGATAAAAAATCCAACCCATATTCTTCATAAAGATGAACAATAACTTCGCTATCGCCTTGCGAGTAAAAAACATGTCCCTTTGTTTGAAGCTTTTTTCGAAGCTCTTGAAAGTTGTAAATCTCGCCATTCACAAGAAGCACAATAGTTTTATCCTCATTAAACAGTGGTTGATTGGCTGCTTGTGACAGGTCTAAAACTTTGAGCCGAGCTTGGCCCATAAAAACTTTTTCATCACACCACGCACCCAGGTGATCTGGACCGCGGTGGGAGAGCATTGTCGTCATCGCATTAAGCTTCTCAAGACTAGCATGACGAAATGAACTACCTGATGGATGAAGATAAAAACCAGCTATGCCACACATAGGGAATCTTATACCCCCATCGTAGATAGTAGGGCAAGTCGGTACTATTTTTTCTTGCTCAAACATAGATTCGCCGAAAAAACAGTACCGACTTGCCCTTGACGAACTAGTGCCAGCCTTCTATGAAACAGCTATCCTTTACTTCTATGAAACAGCTATCCTTTATATGAAACGATTTTTCAGCCTTTCTTGTTTATTTGTATTTATACTCTCTTTTAACGTTACTTTGGCTGGCAGTTTCACAGGACAATCTGACTACAGGCTTCTCTTTATCAATCACCAAAGCCCTGAGTTTAATCCCAATCAAGACATACTCAATCCATCAGAAAAAGAACTAGCCATTGAAAAAATAGAAGAAAAATTAGCGGGAGCTACGCTCAAATCACTCGTTCCCTTAGTAGGCACACTTACAAAAAGTGTGACAGGGACAGAAACAGATCTTCTCTCGCTCGTTCTTACTACTGCAGGGAGCTTAAAAAATTCTCTGGCTCAGGAACTAAGCACAATAAACGTAACGGAATCAGATATTTTTCCACTTATTCAAGATGCTTATGTTGCCCCCTGGCCCTCACAAAAAAGAAATCTCTTTTATAGTGCCCAAAAAATATCTATGAATGCCGGTGAACTCGTTAATGTTTTAGGTATACAACCTGGATCCGAAAAATTTGATAAAACACTCACAGAAAATATTAAAGCCTTGCAAAGTAAACTCCATCAAGATTCAACTGATCCAACCTATTTATTAGGCATGCGACGCTTCCTCTGGCTTTCTGTCGATGAAGATAGCGAAAAAAAAGAATTAAAACCGTTTCTCACATTAAGAGTACTTCTCGGTTTAAAACCTGGATCTTTCCCCTTTAGTGAAGAAAATGATCGAGTCAAACTTGATCGTGTAACCATCCCAGATATTTCCTCTCGTGGAAGCTCTGCCTCCCTTACTTTTGAAATTGATCTTTCACGAAAACCCGTCCCGCCTCTCTTACATGTTGAATTTGGTGATTTTGAAAAATTTGAAGATGGAGACTTCGTCATTCGCGAAAGAGGTCGAGAAAAAGTGGCTCCACGGCTTGAGGGCACGGTTAATAAACCAGGCTTAAAGCATGTTGCTGTAAATTTTAGTTTCAGAAAAATGACTTTTGATCTCACAACGCAGAGAGTATCAAGCCTTGAAACCCTCGTAAGCCCAGGCATACGGGTGGGTACAACAAACTACGTTCTGGGGGCTTTGAGTGTGACTTCCGTAAACGACGAATTTAAAGGTGAAATCAACAAAACCATCGAAGCAGAAATTAAAAAATCAGGCAACACATTGCTTAATAAAATTTTGGGAGAAAGGGAATGAGAATAAAAACTTTACTTGCAATGGCAGTCTCTCTTCCTCTATTTTTATTAGCAGCGCGTGTTGATCTTTCTCAAAAACTTGTAGACAGAAATGAACTTGTTGTTGCCACGCAAAAAATCAGCCCCTTCTTAACAGATCCAAAAGTAAAACATCGCTTAAACTCGTGGCTCACACACGAAGACAATAGGGATTATGTTTCTTCTCGCTGTCAGTTTTGGCTTCGACCCTTCTTCCCATCTGAAAAAATACTTGGCCCCTTATGCTATTACATTCGCCAAGACGACCCAGAAAAACAGGCTTTGTACTATGATTTTATCCATCGTTTTCTTTTAGAATCAAAACTTGCGTTAAGAGAAATTTCAGAAGACCCGCAATACTCGAAAGAAAATAGATCGAGGGCAAAAAAATTTCATGAATTCTTTTTAAGAGATGATGAAGAACAAATTAAAAAATGTTTTGCGCAAACCTTAAAATTAAGGGTATCACCTGACTTTGATCCTTTCCCAGGGCTCTCCCGCTGCCTCCATGAAAACCTACCTCGTATTACACGAAGTACCGAATTTACACACGGTATCGAGGCCAACATTCCTTATTTTGCAATTAATTTAGCTGAAGAATTTCCGAACCATCCGGGTCATGCTGTTTCTGAAACAGGATGGATCGAAGGAAACTTTGTAGAATATTTTCCATATAATGATACCTCGCAAAGCTTAACACAAACTTTAGCATCTAAATTTCCGCTCATGAGCACGCTTTACCCTTTAGAAGGAGCTGGCTCTGTACAGGCATTTTTAGAGAAAGATCCACACACGGTATTCACAGAAGAAGAAGGTTTTTACACAGTTGCCAATCATCCTGTATGGACACAAAAAGATGGTATTTTTCCAGAAATATTGAAAACTATCAATGCAGCAGAAGAAAGTATATTTGTTGATATCTTTTTCTTAGGCAGCACCATGGGGGCTGCACTTTCTAAACACTTTATTCGTTTACTCGAAGAAAAACCAAAACTAAAAATCTTTATTTTAAGAGATAATCGAAACCATTTTGGGCATGAAAAAGAAATGCGCCCTGTTTATAATTTTTTACTCGCTTATTCTATGCGACACCCAGATAAACTTATTATTGCCGAAGCCTACATTGAGGGACATGCTTCGGGGCTTCCTCCCTTTATGGAAAGCCTTGTAACAGATGATTTTCTTGTGAAAAGTGGCATCCAAGGCCATTTAGATTTATATGGTCGTGCTGTTTCGGATCATAGCAAAGTTCTCGTCATCGATGCCAAAACACAAAATCCCGTAGCCCTTGTGGGCTCAAAAAACTGGACAGATGAATCGGGTGGTATTTGTTACGATGAAGTCGCCCGTGTTTCCGGACCTGCAGCTAGCGTTGTTCAGGACGATTTTTATTATGACATGTTTTACGCACTCGAGAAAAAAATGGATCCATCCTATGTTGAAACACTAGCACGGGGGGGCTCTTCACAAGAACTTTATAAAGAAGGACAATCAAGAGAGAATAAAATTGCGAATATTTTAAGGCCCTTTGATTTACTAGATCGCAATGGCAAACACCAACCGACAAGAAATTCTGGAATTTCCTTTACCAAAAAAGGCGACACTACTTTAAGAACAGGTTTTAACAATGTTGATTCAACAAGAATAAACGCTGTTGACGAAGTTATTCAACTTATTCTCTCGGCACAAAAAAATGTTTTTATCAAAGACCAATTTCTCTTTGATAGAAATGTTGTTTTGGCACTTATTGAAGCACGAGAAAAAAACCCAGAACTCGATGTGCGGGTTATTTTAGAACCCCTGCCCGTTACTCGCCCGAAGGGTTTGCCCAACCTTCTTTATCTTGATGTTTTAACCGAGGCAGGAGTGAAAATTAAGTGGAAAATACTGTGGCCCGGCTGGGATCCAGAAGTGATTCACCACACACACGCCATTATTAATCAAGAATATCACCCTAAAACCATTTCAGCCGATGGTACATTTCTTATTTCTGGCTCAGCTAATAAGGATCAAACAACCATGTATGGCTCTTTCCGAGAAGAGCAGCTTCACATTTTTGATGCACATGTGAGCAGCATCCATGACGAAGATTTCTTAAGATTATGGAATGATCAAAATGAAACCTCAGAAGTCTTCACTCATTATGATTTTGTGGTACCCGCAGGACTTAAAGGTTTTAATGGAAAACCACTTACACCCGATCAATTCATTCGTCTCTTAAGAAATATTATTTCTATCCTCTTCGACGCTAAGACAATTAGTTAGTAATTTCTCCCTTTCCGTCATTCTGAGCAATGCGAAGAATATAATATTATACCCTTCGTTTCACTCAGGGTGACAGCGGTGGTGCTCTTTTCATTCAAGATGTCTTCAAAAGTTTCTTGACTGCTTACTCATCACCGGTATTGTTTCCCCGTTGTGTTGTGTAGAAAGGCCCCTCATCTCCTTTTGTTCTTTTTTTGTGCGCCCCTTTTTTCTTTTTCTTATCAGCTTGGTGATCATTCTCGTATTACGCATCAGGCCATTAAAGAATTTAATTATTGTTTTGAAGAAAAAATTAATCTCTACCACGAACTCACAATGGAACAAGGTAATCGTAGTGAGGATTTAGATCTCGTTAATAAGTGGATATGGTATTCTCATTACTACCACCCTGAAAAAGATCTTCCCTCACATCGCTATGAATCTGATGTTCGAGTAAGTTTTTTAGAAGATGAAGTAAGAGACATGCTTCAAACAAAAATCGGTGAGTACTGGGTGAGTGATCGTTTCGGACACCTCATCCACCACCTGCAAGATGTAACCTCTCCCCCTCATGTTGTCCCTGTATCTCATGCTTTAAACGATGGTTTTGAGTCTTATTCTATAAGTGATCAGGAGTTTTATCAGGCTACCACTCCGTATTTCAATCAATGCTCTTTTTTTAAAAATCTAAAACTCCTGACCCCACTAGAACTTCTTGATGTAACGGCACGAGAAACGCTCAATATTGTGCATGGTTCCGTGTTAACTGTTACGTGGGAAGCATTTTGGAAGGAATCATATGATGATTCGTTTGGTTCCTATGGTTTTCTGGGCAACAATTTTGGAGAACCCATTATTGATTATGACAACACCCAGTATGTTTTTTCTGAACAATTCTATAAAGATTTTAAAATATTACAATTCCGAAGAGCCATTGATGTCACAAAACAAGCTCTCTTCTGGCTTCAGCTCAAGAAAAAAATTACTTTTTATTAGGCTTCTTTTTTTTCGATTCTGTTTTGAGTGTGATGGCAGCTAGTTCTTTCTTAATTCTTTTTGGTATAGAGATTTTTTTGGTTTGTTTGTCCCATCCACGCCCCTTACTTAATTCATGGATATGATTAACTCGATTTTTACTTAAAGGGTGAGTTGATAAAAACTCGTAAAACTGCGAACCTTTTTTTATTTCTTCTTGAGATAATCGCTCAAAAAAATCTGCTGCTCCCACAGTCGTGTTATAACCACCATAAAGACGCTCCAGCCCATACTCATCAGCCTGTATTTCCTGGGTGCGATTAAATTTTAAACTTGAAATGGTCTCAAGAATATTGACAAAAGATGAAACAACGTCACTTCCCTGTCCTAGGCTCAATGCAGAGAGAAGGGCCCAAAATACAAGAGCTCTCCCATAACCACGCAAATGATCTCGGTTTTTAAAATGTCCTAGCTCATGCCCCAAAACCATAGCTAGTTCATTTTCACTCTCCACCTGATCTAAAAAACCCGTGAATAAAACAATTTTTCCTCCCGGAAGGGCAAAGGCATTCACGATATCATCTTCAACAACGACAACTTCATAGTCATAAGCATGAGGACCTGAATCTTTTAAAATTTTAACAAATACAGATTGAACATATTTTTTTATTTCTGAATTTTTAGTTTCTTTTTTCACAAGAAAAGAATATTTTGGTAAAATTTTTACAATCCTTTTTTCCATAGTGGGAGACATGTGAAGAACAAGCTCATTTGCTATGAAACCAAGAATAAAAAAAACTAAAACAACAACTGCTATAAGCCCCCCGCCTAAAAGAAAAAAATCTTTTAAGAGATTTTCTTGTGGCCGATTGACTTCTGCAGGTGTTTTAAACGTAATTCTCATGTAGCGGATGAGCTTAAGGGTTGATCAAGAATAAGGGCTGTGCCATAGGCAATACATTCGATAGTACCAATAGACGCTTGTATTTTCTTTTTGTTGATACTTGCCGTTTCAAGTCGAAGACTTACCACCATGTGTGCGCCCTGCAAGTGTGCCTTTTCTTTAAGACGTAACGTTGCCTCACGACGTGCTCGATCAAGTAAGCTCTCGTAGGCCAGCATGCGTCCCCCGATGAGGCTCCTCAAAGCAGCTAGCACTCTCTTAAAATAATCAATAGATATAACAACACTACCCGTAACAAAGAAACTTTGAACGACAGTTCTATCTCGAGGTATAAATTCCTCTGCAGCTGTTAGAAAATAAAGCAGTTCTTTTTCTCTTTTTTCTATACTCTTATAATGTATTCTCTCAAGATAGCCGCCGAGAAAATACATAACAATGAGAAAACAACCAAACCATATAATTTGAAAAAGAGCGTCCATTATTCTACTCTCACGGCTGTGCCATAGGCAAAAAGCTCTGCTGCACCATGGGCAATAGAGGAGGTTGCAAAACGCACACTGACAACGGCATTGGCCCCTAAGCTTTCGGCCTGCTGCACCATACGCTCTAGGGCCTGTGCATGTGTTTCTTGTAAAAGTTTTGTATAACCTCTTAATTCACCGCCAAAAAAACTTTTAATCCACGCCACCATGACCACTCCAATGTGTTTTGTTCGGACCGTACTACCATTCACTGTTCCAAAATGTTCGACGATGTGCATACCCGGCACTGAATCAATAGTTGTAAGAATCATTCACCCTCTCCTTGGCTTTGACTTTCTTCTTTTTCAATTTTTCTTTGCAATGCTTTTTTTCGCTGATCATATTGTTTTTCAATCTTAGCCTTACTTCTTTGATAAATGCGCTTCACTTTTTTCTCACATCGAGCGCGCCCATTGCACTTTGCCATTTTCTTCTCTGTCCACGTTTCAAGTCTTTGCACTTTATGCTCATATTGAGCTTGAATCTGCTGTCTGCTCTTCTCCCACTTATCTTCATGGTTATCCGCTAAAAGCGATCCACTAAAAAATTGACCTATGGAAAACAAAACAAGAACGCCCAAAGAAACTGCTCTTTTTTTAATCATATCTCCTCCATTTTTAGACTACTCCTATTTACGGATTGACAGGCATTTTCCTTTAGTTAAAATCCGGGCGGGTTAAAACGTGTGTTTGTGAAAAAAAGAGGTGTTCTTATGAAAAAAGCGCTTGTAACGTTTCTTGTTTTTGTTCCTTTCTTTGTTTTGAAAGCAGCTGAACCGTTTGTCATCGAGGCTCCTGCACAAGGAGATCTCGTAAGCTCGACGTTCGATATCGTCTCTCAAAAGCTCGCTGTATCAGATGATGGAAAAGTCGAACTAAGAGTCACAGCCGAAGGCAATTGTCGACTTGAGAAAAACCCATGGGATGATGTTTTTCCACCAGATCGTCCAGGTGGAGAACCACATGAAGGTTGGGTGTGCGATGAAAAAGAGGGCGTGTTTGCACTACCCAGCACTGTTTACCTTAAAGGAAACTACATTGTTTATGATGATGGCATTCACCACTTTAAGCTAGCTAAACTTAAAAGCTTTCTTTTCTGGGAATGGCTTGAAACACGAGACAATATCACAATCGAAGTTGAGCCGCCCTATGACAAAGCTTTCGTTCTCGTTTATTAAACAGAGTCTTTTTTCTTAAGAAAATCGATAACGG